>JYMV01053765.1_pt1 | contig 26616 bp, 12 predicted proteins | sample 338911 | NCBI WGS metagenome assembly JYMV01 (sample SAMN03354496, study PRJNA234377) | hydrothermal vent metagenome | biome: Deep sea; feature: Hydrothermal plumes at the Eastern Lau Spreading Center, Western Pacific Ocean; material: Seawater | place: Tonga | collected 2009 | depth 2000 m m
TTTTTGTGGTGTTCTTCTGACCGCAATCCGGACAAAAGTTCTCATCCGTGAGTGCTTTGTTGCAATTGCTGCAGTTTATTGTTTTAAGAAGGGTTTTAGCTATAAATAAACAAATATCAAGATCTGTTCTGTTGAAGTTGCCCTAGTTAAGGGATGATGGAAAAAAGCGCTTATAACCAGTCCGGATTTTGGATGAAGGAATCTTATAAAAAATATTAAATCTTACCAGCATGCCCATCTCCACATTTTTTGTGGTGTTCTTCTGGCCGCAATCCGGACAAAAGTTCTCATCCGTGAGTGCTTTGTTGCAATTGCTGCAGTTTATTGTTTTGAGAAGAGTTCTAGCCATTATTTTTATGCAATAACCAAAAATACAAATAAATGAACATGATGCCGACTATAATATTTAATTAATTTTGCACAAGCAAAACTTAATAACGTGTTCAATATTCATAAAGACATCACTCGCTCACATACCCTGCCAGGTAGTTTTTATAAGGACCGAAAGGTCTTTTCTGATTGCCGAGAGTATCTGTTCAAAAAGTCCTGGCAGCTTATTGGTCATGAAGCTGATGTGAGGGTGCCTGGCTGTGCAAGTCCTATGCAATTGTTGGAAGGATTTATTGATGAACCGCTCCTGCTTACAAGAGACAATGATGACCAGCTGCACTGCCTTTCCAATATATGTACCCACCGCGGCAACCTTTTGGTGGATGGTAATTGTCAGCTAAAAAATATTACGTGTTCCTATCATGGTAGAAAGTTCGCCATGGATGGTTCTTTTTTGCAGATGCCGGAAACTAAAGGAATGAAGGACTTCCCCACAGAAAGAGACAACCTTCCTAAGGTGCCTTTCCACAAGTGGAAGAATTTTTTGTTTGCATCCCTTACTCCTTCAATAGATTTTACTGAGTGGATCAGCCCGGTTGAAGAACGGTTAGGCTGGTTACCCATTGAGGATTTTAGGTTCGATGCATCTAAATCCCGGGAATATATGGTCAAAGCTAATTGGGCGCTGTATTGCGATAATTATCTTGAGGGTTTCCACATTCCCTTTGTACATAAAAGCTTGTCACAGGAGCTGGACTATGGGGACTATAACTATGAGCTGTTTCCCTATGCTAACTTGCAGCTGGGCATTGCAAAGGATGGGGACAGTAATTTTGAGCTGCCTAAAGATTCACCAGACTACGGTAAAGAGATTGCCGCGTATTATTTCTGGCTTTTCCCGAACCTCATGCTTAACTTTTATCCTTGGGGTTTGTCTGTAAATGTTGTCAAGCCCCTGGAACCAGAGCTTACCAAGGTGGTTTTTCAAACCTATATATGGGATGAATCTAAGCTAGGCCGGGGTGCGGGAGCTGGACTGGATCGGGTAGAGCGTGAAGATGAGCACATTGTTGAGCAGGTCCAAAAGGGTGTTCGCAGCCATTTTTATGAAAGCGGACGATTCAGCCCTAAAATGGAGAGAGGTGTTCATCATTTCCATAGATTGATTAACGGCTTTCTAAATACAAATAACGAATTGGGCAATGATGATTAGTGTTTTTTATCCTTGTTTCCATTTGATAATAAATAGTAAGACAAAAATATTATGGAAAGAATTATAATGTACGGCACCACTTGGTGCGGTGATTGTGTAAGGGCTAAGGCGGTTTTTGATCATTATAAGATTGACTATGATTTTGTCAATATAGAAGAAGATGAAATGGCAGCTAAAAAGGTAATGGAAATCAATAATGGAAAAAGGGTTGTGCCAACTTTAATCATAGGAAAAGTCCCATATACAAATCCGAGTTATTCTGAGCTGCAGGAATTAATTCAACCTTATATTTCTAAAGAAGACTAGCTTAGAATTCCTAATTCTTGATTAGCTTTTCAGCATATATTTTACCTCCTTCGTCTATAATTCGAATAAAGTAAATGCCTTTATTCAGGCCACTTGTTTGCAGCTCAAAATAATGTGTTCCTGCACTATAATTGCCAGAAATAACAGTGCCTGCTCTTTGACCCAATATATCATAAATGGCAATAGTAATTTTTGCACTTCTGCCAAGGCACAATTCAAGGAATCCATGCTCATTTATTGGGATAGGATATGTCTTGATCCCATACACGTTATCGCCTGTTTCTTCTATTGCGATATAAGGGTTTGAGAGATCGACATTATTTGATAATTCTATATCATCAAGATACAAGTTGTTTCCATCATCGCATGTTCCTTTAAACGCAATCATCACCATTGATTCTCCATCGAAAGCACTCATGTCGATATTAACAGAATCCCATTCACTTGAATCAGGGTAAAAATGGTTATTGCTGAATGGAAGCGAAGTAGCCAAGCCATCTCCCCATTCATTAAAAACCTTATTCCATGTAATTCCACAGTCTGTTGAGACAAGAACCTCAAGTTTGTCGTTATCACCCGCATATCTTTGTACATAAGCATAAGAAAATCTCAACCCATTTCCAGTACTGGCACTCAAATCAATCTTTTCAAAAACCAATTTAGCTTCGTAGCCAGCTTCCCAGGACAAAAGCCGCATTCTGAAAGATTTAGAACTTTTGCCAAATCCTCCTAATTCCCAATTGGGAGGGGCATTGTTCTTGTCCAAAACACCACACGATCCTCCATCTGCATTGTCAAGAATGGCATTATTTGGAGCTTCTGTGCCAGCTGAATAGGATTCAAATCCTTCAGTATGGCTACTTGCAAAAGCAGTTGATGACAGGGTATTGATTTTTTCAGAATTTGCATTATTGTTTCCTGATACAATGTCAACAAAGGTAGCCGTGTTATCGGTATTCACATTATAGTATATGGTGTGTGATCCACTACTTAATGTAATGGATGGAAAGCTTATTGTTATAGAAGATAATGCATCCAAATTTGTATCTAAAGTTACAGGTGTGTTGCTATCAAGTGTGTAGCCTACTTCAAAGGTGTCAACGGCAATCGTGCTATTATTAGTTATCGTAATTTCAGGTATCACGATATTGTCACAGTAAGTAGTAGGCATGGTCATATTTGTACTGGCTTCTAGATCAATAAGGCTTAATCCTGGGGCAATATAGGTCATGGTAGCCTCACTGCCGGTAATTATCTCAGCCCCTGGTTCACTAATAAAAACAACTACGCTAAGCTCGAATAGCTCATAGTCAACACCATTCAGATCATCAGGAATGGTGTATGTTAGTGTGTCCGAGTAGAGTGTGCCTGAAGTGGCACCTATGATAGTATTCCCTGCGAGAAGGTGCCTTAACATGTGCATGTGATTGTAATCACCATTGGGCAATATCTGTGTTGGGTTATATACTGCTCCGTATTGGGGGCCTGGAACATTGTTTTGCAATAGTGCCACTTTCACGTAATTTATAGGTGCCCCATCATCCGTGTAATATGCTTGAACAACAACAGTAAGCTCTCTTGTATTAATATGCAATGAAGCTTCAGCGGATACATTCACATATGAAGAATCTGCTAAAATTATTGGGGCTGCATCAACCCATTTGGCTCTGCTCATAGCTGTGCCACTATCCTGAGCAAATCCCAGATAAGTAAAATCCTTTCTGTTAATAGTTCCAGCAGGATATCCTGAAATATCAGCCTGGTTTTGTATACCGGTACCAAATGGGGTTCTAAAATCCGGATCTCCAGAAGTCCCTGGGTCGGCATAGCTGCTTACATGTAAATTAATTAATGCCACATCCTCAGGATTTGCATCTTTCAATTCCTGGGCTAATCTGTGTCCGTCCGGGCAGTATATACAATAGATGCCGGTGAATTCCTCTAACACGACATTCCTTTTCTCAGGAATTGTGCTTACAAAGGTTTGGGCGCTTGTGAACCCATACCAGAAACCAATAAATACAATAACCAGTAATGGGGTTTTTATAAAAAAGGGAGTAGGTAGAATCATGATCTGTTTTGCTAATATGTTCTTTTAATAATACACAAGTATAATTATTGATTTATATTTAATGATGTTGATTTTTCATAAGCAAGGAAAACAATTGCTAGAAAAATATTTGTTCTCATTTAATTCTCAGATAATTAAGATAAAATATTGCTTACATCATTGCTTTTCCTCCTTTTTTTACACCCAATCTATATCCTATAAAGACCTCATGTGAACCAGACGAATAATTTTTAATATTTGTAAGCGTTGCATCGTATGCATACCCAAATTGGACATTGCTCTTATTAGCACCCAACATAAAGATGAGAGATTCTTGCGTCCTGTAGGAACATCCTAACCATAAAAAACTTTGATACTTTACCTTTAAGTTAACATCAGCCTGAACCGGAGCAGCACTTGTTGCTTTAACTAATAGCGAAGGCTCTAATTCAAAGTCACCACTTAAAGCAAATATATAGCCGGCCGTTGCAAAATAATGTCTTTTCATCTCATTAGAATTTTCATATAATCCAACATTTAGCTTCCATTCAATTAATTGAGGAATTGCAAAGCCAACATAATAATTATCAGCAAAATAATGGATGCCGAATGTGGCTTCGGGAACCAATTGTTTAGTTAACTCTCCTTGCATGGCATCATCATCTGGTTCCAGAGTGGTCAATTTAGTTTTGTCCAAAACATATTGAAAAACCATCCCAGACAGGCCAAACGATAATGTGGAATTATCAAAGGGAACGTGAAATGCATAGGAAGCCATCAGGCCAGTTCTGCCAGTTGGCCCTGTCTGGTCATTGAATAACCCTCCACCTATTGCCATATTATCACGTAACTTTCCATTGGCGCTTAAGGTCATGGTTTGTGGGGCATCTGGAAATCCAGTCCATTGATTCCTGATTGATAAGTTAACATGAGTATAATCTTTAGTCCCAGCATAAGCTGGATTGAGAAGGTACCCATCAAACATATATTGACTATGGAAGGGAAGCTGCTGTCCAATAGACAAGTTTGCATAGAATAATATACAAAAGGATATGATTACCCTATTAAGACCTAATGTGTAAAAGAAACATTTTTTATTTAAACTACAATTTTTCATCTAACAATGGTAACAGATCCTTTAATGGCATCTTCTTGATCATCCAATAGGATGATATAGTAATAAGTTGCAATTGCAACCGGTTCTCCTTCATAGGTTCCATCCCAGGGTTCATTGTATCCCTTGGACGTAAAAAGCAGGGAGCCCCAGCGATTATAGATCTCAACGATTATCTCTGGATAATTATCAATGCCGCCAAAACTCCAGCTGTCATTTTTTCCATCATTGTTTGGTGTAAAGGAATTGGGAATAATTAGTGAGTCTGAACAGCTGGGTTTAAGTACCAGAATAGCAGCAGAATCAAAAGCAATACATCCAAGAGAATCTGTAATTAGCAAAGAATATTCACCACTCGGTAATGTTGTAGGGTTTGCAATTGTAGAGGTAACTGGACCATCCCAAGTGTAGGTGTAGGGTGTAGTGCCTCCATTTACCACAACAAGCAGTGTTCCGTCATCCATTCCCGGACAACTTTCATTAACAATGATGATAGAATCAATAATTGGCCCTTCAATAATAGAAATAGGCCAGGAAGAACTTGTAAAACATCCTGAAGAATCGGTAACTGAAACTGAATAGCTGCCAGCAGAGAGTCCTGTAGCAATAGCAGAAGTTTGCGACAAAGGATCATTCCAGGAATAACTATATGGCATAGTTCCATTGGAGACAATAGCTGTTATTGTTCCGTTGTTATTTCCGCAGGATTCATCTGTGGAGGAGAAGACCAATGACAAAGCAGGTGGATCAGATAATATAAAGGTTGCTGAGTCCATACAATTAGAAGAATCCGTAACTGTTATGGTATAGCTCCCAGCTGAAAGGTTCTGAATATCTTCAGACACTGCACCATTGGACCACAGATAGGTGTAGAGGGGTGTGCCCCCAGAGATACTGATATCAACAATGCCATCATCACCAGCATTACATGATATATTGGTAATGCTATCTGTGGTTATTATTGGGCCTGCACTAGTAGAAATAGTAGCGGTTAACGAATCAGCACAAGCATTTGCATCGTTAACAATTACAAGATAACTTCCCGGAGCTAATCCAGTAGCACTAGCATTGGTTTGTATTGGTTGGGTACTCCAGCTGTAAGAAAAGGATGGAGTTCCACCTGATACGGAAATAGTTGCGGTGCCATCATTGTTTCCGCAATTTTCAGGAGAGGTATTCATAGACAATGCCAGAGAGGTTGGCTCTGTTATTGTGTCATTGGCAATTAGGGTACAATTATTAGCATCTGTAATGGTAATAGTATAGGTGCCTGCTGATAATCCTGTTGCGATACTATCCGTTTGATTATTGGAATCATTCCAGTTATAAGAATATGGGCTAACCCCACCACTTACTGTTATAGTGCTGCTACCATTAGCATCTCCGTTACAGCTAACAGCATTGCTGCTAAATGACAAGCTAAAGGGATTTGGCTCTGTTAATGTTACACTAATTAAGCTATTGCAATTGGCATTGTCAGTGACTGTGACTGTATAGGTGCCAGCCAATAATCCAGTTGCTATAGAATTTGTTTGTGCACTACCATCGTTCCATAAGTAGGTGAAGGGTGCTGTGCCTCCTGTTACAGAGACTGTTGCTGATCCTGTCGAATTTCCATTGCACAAGATATTTGTACTGTCACTAATTAAAATGGATGGGCCTCCCAAATTGCTTATCGTGGTAGTGATAGAGTCAACACAAGCGTTTCCATCAGTAACAGTAAGCGTATATGAGCCCGCACCCAAACCGGTAGCAGATGCTGTTGTTTGAGCAGGACTGGTGTTCCATAAATACGAATAGGTTAGAGTTCCGCCACTTACAATTATGGAAGATGAGCCGTTTAAGAGACCACAACCAGCATCAATATTTGTTGCAGACATTGTTAGTGCTGTAGGTTGGGTTATTGTAATGCTATCACTACCCGTGCAACCATAAAAATCTGTTACCATAACGGTATAAGTACCAGCAGGTAATCCTGTTGCGTTCGAGTCCGTTTGTGTATTTATATCATCCCATAAATAAGTATATGGTGGTTGTCCACCACCAGGAAGGGAGAAGATGCTGCTGGAATCCCCATTGCATTGTATGCTTGTGGAATTGACTATTGAAATTCCTGGCCCTGGCATATCATTGATGTCAATTGATAGGGAGTCAACACAATTATTGCTATCCGTAACTACTAATGTATATGTTCCAGCACCCAATGCATTTGCAATGGTGTCTGTCTGAGACATTGGATCATTCCACAGATACGTATATGGGGACACTCCACCAGAAATTGTTGTAATAGCCTCGCCATTGAATAATCCGCAATCCGCATCTTTTACAGATGTTATATTTATAATAATTGGGGGAGGTTCAAGTATAGAAACAGAAGCAGAATCAACACATCCATTTGCATCCGTAACCTGTATGGTATAGTTTCCTGCAATTAATGAGCTGGCCACCGTACCTATTTGTAAACTTGGGTCGTTCCACAAATAGGTGAGTGGGGGTGTTCCTCCAGAGGCTGAAACTTCTGCAGAGCCGGTATTCTGTCCATTGCAAATAATATAAGATGAGTCAACCATTGAGGCCGTTAGTGGACTTGACGGCGAATTTATTGTTACTGATAATGAATCCATGCATCCATTATTATCTGTAATAATTGCAGAATAGGTTCCGGGCATAAGCCCCGTTGCAACGGAGTCTGTTTGGCCAGAACCATCGTTCCATAGGTAGGAATACGGGGTTACCCCACCACTTGCCTGGATTGTTGCAAACCCAGCAGAATCTCCTGAACACTGTTGGTCAGAAGAATCAATTATAGATGTATTGAGTATTGGAGGTTCTGATATCGTAACTGAAGGTGGCACATAGGGGGTGATATAAGGTGGTACGCACCCTGAATTATTATAGGTGGGATTACCTGCTACATCAAAGTCTGCACCATCGCCATCAGCTCCAAGAGGCAAAAGATTTGGTTCATAGGTAACAGTATCTCCACAATTCAAACCAAAATTTATTTCTAGAGTTCTGGTACCACAGGGAGTTGAACAATAGTTTTTAAAGTGTCCATTTTTGTTACTATCACATTGAAATATAAGGTATAAGGTGTAATCCAGGCCAGACCAGTCATGGCTGGTCCAATCAAAATAGATGCTGGTTATCAGCATTACCTGGGCTCCAGCAGGCAGTAGCCCACCTGTAGGTTCAATAACTTGTCCTCCGCCAGTTATGGTGCTATTGATACTATCAACCGTATTTGAGGTAATGGTATTCTGGCAAATACCTTTCCAGGCATTATTGGGCCAGTTAACCACAATGTCAGCTGTGTTCAGGTTGTTATATCCGATATGCATCCTTACCATTTCATTATAACCCTCCGGCTCTCCCGGTTGTTTGCAAGCTTCAACCAGTATGCTTTCGATTTCAAAACAAGAGGAAGGGGTCATGGTATCATTTGCTATACAACCATTGGCGTCAGTTACCAAGACACTATAGATGCCTGGGCCCAAATTTTCAGCTAAAGAATCCGTATCGCCATTTGACCATAAATAGGTGTAAGGGGCCACACCACCAAATACCTGGGCAGTTATGGTCCCGTTTGAATCTCCTGAACAAATTACATTAGAACTATCAATATTGTCTGATATAAGTTGAGGCGGCTCAGTAATTGTTACAGACTTTACAGTTTTGCACCCTGCTGCATCAATAACTGTTGCAAAATAAGTGCCGGCTGGGAGAAACTGTGCTGTGGAATCTGTGCTGGTTCCCGGAGACCAGGAATAGGTATATGGAGGAGAACCTCCAATTGGGGTTATAGTAGCAGAACCATTTGTGGCACCAAAGCAAAGTACATTGGTGGAATCTGTGATGGTTACCGTGGGTGCCTGGTTATCACTAATTGTAGCATAAGCTGAATCAACACATCCATTAGCATCAACTACAATTATTGTATAACTTCCAGATGCAAGTCCTGTAGCAATTGCAGTTGTTTGCGATGTGGGATCACTCCAAAGATAGGTGTATGGTAATACACCGCCTGATACAGATATGCTGGCTGTACTATTTGCTGTATCACAAGAGGCACTGCCGGTATCAATTACGTTAAGAAGCATTTGTAATGGTTCGGTGATGGTGGTTGTATCCAAAATGGAGCAACCTGCTGAGTCTGAAACCTGCACAGCATAAGTTCCAGCAATTAAACCAGAAGCTATAGAATCTGTTTGGCTTCCAAGGTCATTCCATAAAAAAGTGTAAGGAGGAGTGCCTCCTGTAGTAGAAACTATTGCTTGTCCAGTATTGTTGCCGGAACAAAGTATATTGGTGGTAGTTGTTATAGATGCAAACATGGGTGTAGAAGATGATTCAATAATTGAAATAATGGCAGTATCCAAACAGTTATTATTATCAGTAACACTAACAGTATAGGTGCCAGCAGCCAAGCCAAAAGCCGAAGCATTTGTTTGACCTGAAGGGTCATTCCAAGCATAAGTATAAGGAGAAGTACCCCCACTAGCTAAAACAGTTGCGGATCCTGTAGAATCCCCATTGCAAGCAATAATACTGGAATCTGAGAACGTTGCAAGAAATGGTGTAGGCTCACTAATAGTTATCGAGTCAACTAAAACGATTCCATTGTTATCACTCAGAGTTACTATGTATGTGCCAGCACAGAGCCCAGTAGCTGTGGAAGATGTTTGTAATCCTGGGTCATTCCATTGATAAGTATGAGGCAAGGTGCCACCAATTGGGGTAATGGTAGCAGATCCATCACAGGCACCATTACAGGAAATATTATTGACAGTTATGGTTGATCCCAGTGTATTTGGGTAGGAGATATTTAGATCTAATATTACCGGTAAGTGATCAGACATATAGTACAGTGCTTCCATGATACTATCTGGCAAAGAGGGGTTTGAAGGAGCATTAATTGCCTGGTTAAATCCAATTCCGTCATTCCCAAAGGCTTTGTAAGAATTGTTAATGTACTGCACTCTGTTGCCACCAGCTAGCATGCTATCTGAAAGGAGGATAAAATCAAAACGATCATCCATGCCTCCAACAGCCCCACATTCAATATAATTACTGCTTCTGGTACTTTGTGTGTGAATGCTTTTAAAGGCAGAGTTGTTGTTCCAATTGCCAGGGGAGTTGATCGGGTCGTTAAGTTTATTTACTCCTCCAGTGGTTAAAATCTGGTACCCAGGTTCCGTACTTGTATAAAAGTTAAAATCACCTCCAAAAATAATGTTGGATCCTACTGCCAGGGCATCAATATACGTTCTCAAGGAATTACATTCAGCTGCCCTTCTGTTCTTCTCAATAGGTGCATTCCAATTCCCAGCCTTTAGGTGCCCTACAAAGAAAAACATAAAAGTTGTGTCATTATAAAAGCTTAGATTGGGATCATTGGCATATACCACATAAGCTCCAATGTCTCGTAAATCTGTTGTAACTTCAGATTGACTATACAAGGTAACTTTTTGTGAGTTGTAAAAGAACATATTATTCAAGCTCGATCCTCCTGGTGATTGATTGGTGACGAAGTTAGCTCTGGAATAATAGTTTATGTTATTTACGTTAAGGGCATTATTCAGAATGCTATCTGCTCCTGCTTCATTCTGTAGCTCACAAACCATAAGTATGTCAGGTTTAGCATATTGAACGATCTTTCTAAGCGTATCCCATCTTGCACCCACCTGTAGATTGGAGCCGCAATCGTCTCTTCCATCGGGGAAATTCAGGAGGTTGTATGACATTACCTTCAAGGTATCCTGCCCCATGGAAAATCCTAAGTTGAATAGGAGCAAGATGAAAACGAAAAGATTTTTCATCTTGTAAATGTAAGATAATTTGAACCTAAAATATGATATATGTATAAGAATGAAAATACATACATTCTACTATTCTTAGGCCAAGATTCCCTTATAAAGTTTAAATATCATCATGCTTCTTTAACACTCTTTTGTTAATTATTTTCATGGCAGTTTTTAATTTATCTTCCAATGGTAATGTCCCATCAATCCAGTTAATTTTGAATCCATTCCTTTCCATTCTTCTAAACCAGGTTGCTTGTCGTTTGGCAAACTGATGAATAGCAATGTTCAATAGTTTTACCATTTCGTCATGGTTCAATTCTCCAAGCAGGTACATAGTCAGAAATTTATATTCCAGTCCATAGAATTTAAGTTTTTCTGGTTCAACACCTTTCTTTAATAGCAATTCTACTTCCTGAACCATGCCAGTCTCCATTCTTTCCTTGAGTCGCTTGGTTATTCGTTCACGAATGATGGATCGCTCATAATTAATCCCCAAAAGTATCGCGTTAATCTCAGGAAACGTCCAATCTAATTCAGGATGCTCTTCCTCATATTTCGCTATTTCAATAGCCCTAATAGTTCTTTTCCTATGTACGCTATCAGTGGTATTGTGTAGGTTGCGATATTTTGACAGCATCTGAACCAGCTCTTCCTCAGACGTCTTCTCTAATTCTTCCCTGAGTTTTGCGTTTTCTGGGACCTTCGCCAATTTGTACCCATTTAGGACAGCCTCAAGATACATTCCCGTACCTCCGCAAAGGATGGCTTGTTTTCGTCTTGATATAATATCCTTGTATGCTCTTATAAAATCGTTTTGATATTGATATACATTATATTCAGATCCTGGTTCAACAAGATCAATTAGATGGCAGGGAATAGCATTTCCATCAACAACATAATCTTCATAGTCTTTACCCGTTCCAAGGTTCATCCCCTTGTAAACCTGCCTTGAATCAGCACTAATGATCTCACCATTGATTATTGAGGAAAGATTAGCGGCAAAGCTTGTTTTACCAGTTGCAGTAAGCCCCAAAACAGTGATCAAATTAGCCTTCTTGTTTTTCAATTCCGAATGACCTATTCCAACAGCACTATATTTACCTATCATTAATGGTCTTTATTTTTTTGTTATAATTAATTTCTGACTACAATTGTCCACTTTAACAAAATAGATTCCCTCAGAAAGTCCATCTAAACTGATCGTAAATGTTCTATGATTAATTTTTAGAATAGGGGGATGTAACTTCCTCATTAGCACATCATATATTCCAATAGTATTAATTCCTATTTTATTGGCAAGTCCTGTGTTTACTTTTATATTAAGAACATTGCTTGCGGGATTTGGATAGATATTATATGTAAATTCTTTGTCTTTATCTTGTATGCTCAAAAGCGTATTATAATCATTGAATGTAGGAGCCATAAACTGAAAAGAACCCGTGCCATTTGGATATCTTCCATAAGTAATATCATTACTCTGCAGACTAAAGGAAATAGAATCCAATATAGTGCCATCTGAGTTGGACAGCACAATGCTTTCACCTAGAGAAGAGAGTTTAAAATTAGTATGGATTCCGTTTTGTACATCATTATCTGCCCACAATATGATAAAGTCATCAGCGGCAATTACTGAGTCCGGCAAACGCCATTTATAAGGTGTTGTAAGGTTATCTGATATATACATATTATTCAGATTTATTGGGTCAGCAGAATTATTGTAAAGCTCAATCCAATCATCGTATTCGCCATTTTGATCTGTGACAGTTATGTCGTTTGATGCCATAAACTCATTAATAACCAGCTCTCCGACAGCTAGCTGTTCTCCTTCGATGGTATAAGAATAAAATTCATATTCAGCTCTTTCAGGTGAGAATCTGCCTGCATCATTATTTTCAGCATATATGTAATAATATATTGTTGAAGCTGGGTTATGAGGGGGTATTATCGCTCCAAAAACCCCATCTCCCATGGCACCATCATTATGATTGCCATCATCAAACATGGAAACAGCTTGAAAAGGAGCATGAAGGTTGTCTTTGTAATGCAGTTTAGCTTGATTTGAACCAGAGATATTACTGGTGATCCAAATAGAGTCCATAGCAGTGGGAATGGAAATGGATTGTTGTACACTGGAGATCATGGGGCCAACTTTAATCATATTAGTTTCAGAGGATAAATACGTGTAGCGTGGATCCATTAGTTCGTTTATTCCTGGAACATTGCCATTCATCTGATTTAGGCCATTTAGGAAGTCATTGTAAGAATATATTAGATTGGGATCAGAGGCTATGTACGAATCAATAAAGGTTTGTAATTCCACGGCCCTGTTCTTCATTGTGTTATTGGCAAGAAATTCATTAACAATAGTTCTGTAATGAGCAAAATAGCGCTTTTTGTAATCCGGAATCGCCATCAAACTTTTAATGAGTGGCCTGTATATATCTTGGTCATTCCACAAAGGTGACAGATTTTGCATATCAGTTAAGGACAGGTTAGATGGCGGTTGGCCCCCTGCATTTGAAAATCCACCAAAGTTTTCATTTAGATCCCAAACAATCGTATTGAACCTATTATAATCATTCTCATAAACGTAGTAGTTATGTCCTGATCCTGTATAGCTGTCAAAATTCACGAATAAGTTATTGAAGGCCAGCATCCACATTGCACGATCTACATCCAATACCTGAGGAATTTGTGATGTGTTATTATTTAGGATTTGTATTAAGTTAACAAGTTCAACCCAAGCAATATCAAAGTCTGATTTAATTTCATAGGAATTTTTATAGCATGCGGTATCAGAGTTAGTATAATACAAGGCAGACATACTCCCACCTGAAGGAGGACAACCCATAGGAGGTGGCGAGCCCCATATAGGGTCACATTTAAAAAAGCTATTGTTATTGGAGTCAAAATGTTTCAGTAAAAAATCATTATTGACAGACTCTATTGAATTATAGATGCCGTGCAGATTTCCATTTATAGATACTTCCATGAAATTAGCCTGAGAAGCAGGCATGTAGTTTTGCAACATTTCATAAGACAGCACTTCCCGGATGCAGGAGGGATCCTTAAACATATTATTTAGTTTAATTGTTGTATATCCATAAACGTCCTGGTTTTTTATATAATCAATACTAATGTTAAAAGGTTTTTTCTTACCTGCTCCAACACTGTTGTATGAGCTGTTTCCCTTAAATTTTACACCAACGCTATCATATAAAATTCCATCAATTGTGATGTCAGCCAAAACCCTGTTGCTCAGGTCATTGATTTTAAAGCTATCTAAAAGCCCTTCCCAATTAGCATCATAAAAAACGATATTGGCAATTCTGACTGTGTCAACTGCATACAAATTTTGAGAGTATCCATTTTTGAAGGTTCCACATAAGATTAATAAAAATAGACAAATACTATTCAGCGGTTTAATAACTTTCATAATATAAATTTAATTTAGAATGGAGTTTTATTTTGATTCTGATAACTGAAAGCTATCTGGGCTTGATAATGTTTCACAAGGAAAGCTTGAATGTTCTAAATGGTCAATCTATAAGACTTTTTCTAATTTCCTTTTTAGGTTGGATATCTTTATAAGGCAAAAGATAAGATAAGAAAAATTCATGTGAACCGGAAGAGTGGTTCTTGATATTTGTTAAGGTAAAGTCAAATGAATAGCCTAATCCGACATCTTTAAACTGGATGCCTGCCATAGCTACAATTGATTCCATATTCCTGTAGGAGCATCCTAGCCACGCCATTTCTTGTATGATAAATTTCGTATTTATATCCAACTGGAGGGGCGCATTTTCAATGGTTTTAAAAAGAAAAGAAGGTTCAACTACAATGTTATCGCCTGCGTTAATCCGGTAGCCAGCATTGGCGAAATAGTGCCTGACCAATTTGTTTTCTTGTAATGTCCCTGATGAATTAAATTTTATTTTATTTTCGAAAAGCTGTGGCATAGACCAACCGAAATAAAATCGTTCTCCATAAATATAAACCCCAAAGGCAGCATCAGGAACAATGGCCTCCTCCTTGCCCCCCAGGATAGCATTGTCGTTTGGGTCATCGAGTTCAATTGCATCTTTATCCAAAACATATTGAGCTAAGGTTCCTGAAAGTCCTAGGGATAAATAAGTTTCGCCCTTTAATAAGATATGGTGTGCATAAGCTAGCTGAATACTTGTTTGTCGTGCAGGGCCAGTCACATCATTTACTACCATACCTCCCATTCCAGTTTTCTTTATCCAGGAGCCATGGTAGCTTATAGTTTGTGTAATAGGAGCATCGTCCAAACCAACCCATTGATTTCGGATCATTGCCATAATCGGTTGATAAGGTTTTGTGCCAGCTACAGCGGGGTTGATGCAAAAGTCATTAAACATGTATTGACTGTACTGAGGCATCTGCTGTGCTTGACTGGATTGCCAAACAATTGGAAATACTAAAAGTAATAATAACAGGCTCTTCTTCATAGGTGTTTACCTTATCTGTATATTGTTAATGATCCTGAGTAATCAGTGCTTCTATCTATTTTAATAATGTAATAATAGACCGCTGCAGGTAGGTCCTTGCCATTATAAGTTCCATCCCAAGGTGTATTGTATCCTTTTGAGCTAAAAATTAATGTTCCCCAACGGTTAAATACCTTTACGCTTATTGTAGGGAATTTGCTTGCTCCACGGATATTCCATGTGTCGTTTGTGCCATCATCATTTGGTGTGAAGCCACTAGGGATATTAAAGCAATTATTTGATTCATCCATGATATTTATCGAGTCCGTTGTAATGCAGTTGTTAGAGTCTGTAACAGTTACCTGGTAGATGCCAGAATTTATACCTTCCAAATCTTTAATGGTAGCTCCATTTGACCATTGATATGTAAGTGGAGCAGTTCCTCCTGATGTTATTATTTCAATAGAACCGTTAGGTTGGGCACAGGTTATATTGGCCCCTGATAATTCAATCTCAATATCTGTTCCATTATCAATCGTAAAAGTTTCCGTCATTGAGCAATTATTGTTATCTGTGGTAATAAGTAGATATGTCCCAGACTCTAGATTTGTTGCTGCATTGCTGGTATTCCCTGAATTATTACTCCATGAAAAGGTATAAGGCTGTACTCCTCCCAAAATAGTTGCTGTAGCAAGTCCATTTGAAAGTCCGCAATTACTATTACCTGAAATTATCGATACTGATAAGCCAGAAGGCTCGCTCAGAGAAATTGTATCGGTTGCCTGACAACCCAACGAATCAACAATTAATACTAAATAAGTGCCGCTGCATAATCCTGTTGCAATTGCATTTGTTTGACTATTAACATCATCCCATAAATAAGTATAGCTTCCGTTACCACCAGCAATAGATACACTAGCTAGACCATTACACTTACCAAAGCATGTAGGGTCAGTGCTCGATGATGTAGTTGTTAAAATACCCTGTTCGGTAACAAATACTGAATCAATCTCAAGGCAATTATTTGCATCAGTAACGGTAACATTATAGACACCACCGTCAAGTCCTGTAGCAGTAGATGTTGTACTTCCATTAGACCATACATAGCTAAATGGAGTTATTCCTCCATTTAAAACTATGACAGAAGCAGATCCATCAGAACTTCCACAACTTACAACTGTACTAGAAGTTGACAATATGATAGCGGGTGGGTCAATAAGCGTAACTACAAGGCTATCAGAACAAATATTTATATCAGTAACTATTACGGTATAGGATGTTCCTCCAGAAAGGCCTGTTGCTATGTTTGTTGTTTGTACCGGAATAGTACTCCAGGAATACTCATAGTTTCCAGCCCCGCCAGAAGCTATCGCATTGGCAGTTCCATCATTTCCGCCACTACAAGATACGGGACTTGTTAATGTACTTATTAGAATGGCAGAAGGTTCATACATTACAGCTGAATCAATAACAAAACATCCATTGGTATCAGTGACAATAAGCGAATAAGTTCCAGCTGAAAGTGCTGTGGCTGTAGAATTAGTTTGTGCGCTTGGGTCATTCCACAAATAGGTATAAGGTCCAATTCCACCAGATATATTTGTCATAATACTGCCATCATTGTAACCATTGCAACTTATGGAATCAGGCATTAAAATTGTAGAAATTGCACTTGGCTCATTAATGGAAATTGAAATTATATTTACGCAGTTGGCACTATCTGTTATTGTAACAGAATAAGTTCCTGCGATAAGACCAGTTGTGGTAGGTGTGGTGTCTCCGTTAATCCAGTTATAGGTATAAGGTGATTGTCCGCCACTTGCAATAATAATTGCAGATCCATCTGATCCTCCATTACATGATACATTGGTAACCGAATCTGAAAGATTGGGTATGGGATTTACTACATTAACAGCATCAGAGAGTGTACATCCATTGTTATCGGTTATATTTATAGTAAATGTACCAGCATAAAGTCCGGTAGCTGTGCTTGTAGTTTGTAAGTTTGGGTCATTCCAAACATATGTGTATGGGCTAGTTCCTCCGGATGGAATTGCAGATGCTGTACCATTATTTATACCGCATGAAGCAATGGTTGATGATAGGGTGATTAGCAGCTCTGAAGGCTCTATTATGGTTGTATCTGATGTGCTTGAGCATCCCATACTATCTGTTATGGTTACATTGTATAATCCTGCAAAAAGGCCAGTTGCGTTAGCATTTGTTTGACTATTACTATCATCCCATAGGTATGTATAGGGCGCAGTACCACCATTTACTAATGCGTTAATAGATCCATCCATATTGCCATAACAGGTTGAATTAGAGGGTGCAAAAGAAATGTTAATTGAACTAACAGTAACAGAAACAGTATCAATCGCTGTGCAACCATGGTTGTCTTCAATAGTAAGAACATAATCGGTATTTACTATAGGTGTAGCTATTGGATTAAGAATATTAGAATCATTTAGGGAAGTTCCAGGTGACCATGAGATACAAGTGTCATTTGCGAATGTAATGCTCCAATCCAACAAGGTTCCGGTATTTCCACCAGTATCATCTTGAACATTTAGTGTCCAGATTCCATTTATAGGAGAACCATTCAAATTTGCAAAAGTCTCTTCAGGTAAAAATATGCCTGTAAATGGAGGAACACCGGCAGTAATATTTATAGTAGCATCTGGGCTGAAGCAGGTGTTTGTATAATTGTTTCCTGGGCCACCATTGTCAGTACTTAGCTCTATCCATGTGCCATTTGGACTAACTAAAAACATATCGATATGGCGTTCCCTAGGATGTTGAATATTTAAACAGACACTTTTAATTGATCCTGCCGTTATGCTAGGTGAACAAATTCCTGATACCGCAATTGTAGATTGTATGCCATTAGAGTTGCTATAATTATTGCCGTTATGGTCATCGTCAGGAATTGAGAAATCATTTGTGTTTGACAAAAATATGTTAGAAGAGTCTATAAATGTAAATGAACCATTTAGTCCTATGCTTTGTCCCAAGCATATTGTTTGGTCTGCACCAGCATCTATGATCACATTATTGTAAATTTCTACGCTGTCAATAGAGATACAATTAGCTGAGTCTGTAACAGTTACCATGTACTGTCCTTGACATAATGCACTTATATCTTCTGAGGTATTGCCGTTGGACCAATTAAAAGTGTATGGTAATGCGCCACCAACTACAGTAAGATCAGCAGCTCCTGTGCAGCCTCCACTACAATCTACGTTAGAACCTATTATGTTCAGTGTTATTGCTGAGGACTCTGCAACAATAATTGAATCTGTTTTCTGGCAACTATTGTTGTCTGTTATAATTACCGAAATTATGCCAGTAGTTAATCCTGTTGCAGTAGATGTTGTCTGAACTCCAGGGTCATTCCATAAATAAGTATATGATCCAGTACCACCAGAAGGTGTTGCTGTTGCTGACCCATCGCTACCTCCGCAAGAGGCATCTGTGGCACTTAATCCAATGGAAATGGCCGATGGTTCAACTATGTTAATTGTATCTGTCTTCAGGCAGCCGGCATTATCTGTAACGGTTACTATATATGTTCCAGCAAAAAGGCCAGTTGCGGTTACATTGGTTTGGTTGTTAAGGTCATTCCATAGGTATGTATAAGGAATGTTACCTCCAGAGGGGTTTACAGTTGCTGTTCCGTCACTATAACCATTGCAGGTCACATCAGTTGTTGTGCTAGATAAGGCAGGCAGGACATTATATATCGTAACTGAGTCTGTACCTATACAACCATTGCCATCTGTCACGGTAACATAATAAGTGCCCGTTGACAAGCCGGTTGCTGTAGCATTGGTTTGTGCACCAGTATCACTCCATAAATAAGAGTATGGCGAGGTACCGCTGTTAGGTGTTACGGTAGCTGTGCCATTAGAATTGCCACATGTGGCATTGGTCACAGATGTACTAAGGTTCATGTTGCCTCCAATCGGATCTGTTAATGTAATGGTGTCTGTTCCAATACAACCATTATCGTCTGTTATAGTCAGGTCATAGAAGCTGGCGCACAAGCCAGTTATAGTAGAAGTAGTTTGTGCATTGGACCAGCTATAAGTATAGGTTGGTGTACCTCCAGATATAGTAGCAGATAATAGGCCGTCACATGAACCGACGCATGAAATGGCATTATCTAGATTTATATTGGGGCTAGGTTCATCATATATTGTGGCTGTAACTAAGGTGGGTTCACTCGTGCAATCAGGCTCTCTGATTTCCCAGTCATAATAGTAGTAATAATAATTTGGGTCAGGGATGTTATTGCCTGTAATAGATACAATGCCAGGGAGGGTATATGGGAAATTGACACCTCCATTATTTCTGAACATATTGGATTGGCCACTGGTAGCCAGCTGGTGATTTGTTCCTGGCAATATATCAAAATTTAGGGTTACCCTGCTTTCACCATCAGGAAGATTTACACTTGCAGACTGTAAAATTGTTCCTGCTGAATTCCTGTATTCAATTGTACGTATACCAGCTCCATTTGCATATACTTTTACAGATATTAATGTAAACGGACTAAAACAATCGAAGATCAGGTAATAAGCTGTAGATGTATGATTTCCGCCGTTGCCAATGGTATTGTCTGCTGGACCCACGAATTGTACAGGTGAAGAGATTACATCCATCACGTAAAAATTTGTGGATGTTGAAATTGTGGGTGTAGTAAAGGAGATGCCTGTATCCAGGAGATTAGTGCCGACAGAATCATCGTACCAGCTAAGAGAGCCAGTGCCGGAAGCACTCATTGTTAATGATCCTGGGCCACACCTGGAGGCACCTGTAGCTGATGGCGCAGTTGGTTTATTAACCACAATATATGAGGTAATAGTAAAGGAATCACTTCCGTAATTATTGGTTACGGTGAGTTGTACAGTATAAGTGCCATTATTAGCATAAATGTGGACTGGGTTTTCTTGAGTAGAAGTATTCCCATCTCCAAAGTCCCATAACCATGAAGAAGGTGCATTGCCTGAGAGGTCTGTAAATTGTACTTCACCAGTGCAGGTGATGGTTACATCAGATTCAAAATTGGCAATAGGAGGGGCTGCAAGTGGCGTACATCCCAGGGAAGAGGCTAGAGCCTCTCTGGTTCCACCTGAACTGAATAATGCTTGCATCCTGGTTTTTTGTCCTTGTGTATAGATGTTCATGCAATCATCATCAGTATAATCCATATAGTTTTCAACCATATCAGTAGAGCTACATGCAACACTACCGGTTGGGCAACCGAAATTAGATCCGTCAGATATAGGTGTATCGCTCACAAAATCATCTTGGCTACAACCGCCATCCCCCCAGATATGTCTTAAGTTTAACCAATGGCCAACTTCATGGGTGGCAGTTCTGCCCAAATTATAAGGCCCTGGGAAAGGGTTATCTGGAGGTTTTCCTACGGAAGTATACAAACAAACAACCCCATCAGTATTACAAGAGCCACCGGGGAATTGAGCATATCCCAATAACCCCCCACTAAAATTGCAAATCCAGAAGTTAAGGTATTCGTCACATGGCCATGCATCCTTACCACCTGAACTGTTAAATTTAACATTATCATTGGTTGAAAATCCACTAGTTGAGGTAGAAGTTCTTGTAATTCCAGTTGTGGGATTACCACTTGGGTCTCTTATGGCCAGGCAAAATTCAATTTCGGTATCAGCTGCAACACCTAGAAATGCACTGGGTGTATTAACAGTATCCGCATTAAGTCTCCTGAAATCTTCATTCAACACATCAAGCTGTGACATTATTTGTGCATCAGGTATGTTTTGGTTGGAATTGTTATAAACTACATGGAATACAACTGGAATTGTAATAATTGCTTTTTTATTTCCATTTGAATTGTTGAGCGATTGATTTGAAATATAATTTTGGGTATGCGCTTCAATCATCTGCATGCGATTCTCCAAGTTTAGATCTTGTAGTTTGCGCATTTCAAGGTTTTCCATTACCCCACATTTTTCTTGATGGTGTAATGTAGCAGGCACTTGTTTTTGTGCATAGACTAACTGGCTGATGAATATAGCCAAGAGGAAGGTAGTATTGAACAATAGTTTTGATGTCATAATAGAAAAGGCTAAAAGAAATTCACCACTAAACTAAATAAAATCAACTCACATAAATTATAGCTATACGTTATAATAAAATACAGACGAAGTATATTAGAAAGGGGTTGCCACAACACAAAATCATCTTATTTATTTTATATACAAGGGTACAAGAACATAGTATTGCCTAAGGCAAGCCTTTAAATGACGATAGGCATAATTTGTTTTTTATCTTATAATAGTCACATATCCATATAGCACACTTCCTTCTTCAATAAATTTTGATTCTACATTTTCTATAACATAATAATATACCGCTGTTGGCAGATCAGCATTTGTTGTTCTATGCTTGCCATCCCATGGTATCTCATATCCCTCAGATTTAAACACTACATCGCCCCATCTGTTGTATATTTTCATTCTGCTGTCAGGAAAAAATTCCAGGTTTTCTATTTGCCATACATCATTTTCGCCATTTCCATTAGGTGTAAATGCGGTTGGTATCATTAGCGTACACGGTAAAAAATCAATATCACGTATTGCTGGAGGGCAGTCGTTAATGTCAGTAATTGTTACTGAATAATTCCCTGTGTCAAGTCCTAACTCAGCATCCGTTATTCCACCATTTGACCAGGAATAAGTATATGGGGAGGTTCCGCCTTCAGTGATGGCATATAAATCTCCATAACCATTCAAGCATTCTGACGTCAAAGTGGCTGTAATTAGTGCTGGTTCAGTAATGGTAATTGAACTGACAGTTTCCGGGCATTCATTTATATCTGTTACAGAGACAGTATAGGTGCCGGCAGGTAAGCCTGTTGCAATGGAATCATTCTGAATAGGATCAGTATCCCAGATAAAGGTATAAGGAGCAGCTCCTCCGCTCGCTACACTTAGGTTTGCGACACCATCAGAATAGTCAAAACAGCTTGCATTTATTACTGGAATAACAACTTCAATTCTAGGTTGATCTATTAGTGTAAAAGAAGTAGAGTCAGATGGACAACCATAAGCATCTGATATATTTACGGAATAAGTTCCGAAACCAAGGTTGTTCAAATCTTCTGTTGTTTCTCCTCCTGGATTCCATACAAAAGTATAGGGTGACCTGCCACCAGAAGGTGTTAAATCAATGGAACCATCTAAAGAATTACAGCTTGTTTCATCCAATCCGGAAATAGAAGACGATATGAGATCTGGGTCTAATAATATGATAGATGCGTATCCAGGACAGCCTGTGACATCAGTAGTTGCAACGAAAATTGTGTCAGTACATAAATTAGATATGGTGTCATTACTGCTTCCCAAACTCCATGAGTAGAGATAAGGGGGTATTCCATCTGTTACCTGAACAGTTATTTTCCCATCGCAAGAGCCATTACAGGAAATTGAATCAATTACTTCGATGATTGCTGTATTGCTATCAATATAGCCAAGATCAATTACAGCAATATTTGCGCAACCTACTGAATCTATAGTGGTACATGTGAATGTGCCAACAGTCAACCCAGTTAGACCGCTATTAGTAGATCCATTACTCCAGGAATAAACATAAGGTAAAGTTCCTCCTGAAACTTGAACAGAGGCTTCTCCATTTTGCACATCACAGTCTGTATGTTTTACCGTTGTTGAAGATATTAATTCGGGATTTGTATCTAGTTGTACATTATCAGTAACACTTGGGCATCCTTCGGAATCCGTACAGGTTACTGAATAATTTCCCTGGCATAAGCCTGTTATAATAGCAGTAGTCTGTAAATTAGGATCATCCCAAGTGTATACATAAGGGGTTGTCCCTCCAGAAGCTGTTAGCGTAGCACTGCCATCACATACACCAAAACATGCATCTTTATATGCCGTGATACTTGCTGTAATTGCAGCTGGTTCTGGCACACTTGCATTCGCTGTCTTTATGCAAGGAGGAGACAAATCATTATTTGTGATCTCTACAGAATATTCACCAGCACAAATAAAGCCAGTTAATATAGAATCCGTTTGTCCAGACATTGCAGCCCCAAGTGAATCAAACCATTGATAGGTGTTTAAGATGCTTCCAAGCATTGGTATTGCTATAGCAGAACCATCACAGCTATCCAGGCAAGAAGTTGGGATAGGATTTGTGCCTATAACAGGTTCTATAATTGTAAAAGTAGTAGTGTCAACACAAAAAGGTGTTTGGCCCTGGTCAATAGTAATACAATAATAGGAGCCAACACATAAATTTGTACACGGAATAAGGGGAGCTGATGAACAATATAAAGTGTCAAAGGTAAGATTCCAGTATTCACATAAAAAAGGGCCAGCCCCTCCAGTTACTTGGGCAGTTGCTTTTGCATCACAGGTGGTTTCATCACAAGATACCATATCTGTTCCTACTGCAACGCTTGGCTCTCCAATAGTGATGGTTCCTGTTCCACTACATCCCGTGGCATCCAGTACCTGGACTACATAATTGCCACCTGACAAGCCAGTTGCTGATGAGGAAGTCTGTACAGGATTTGTACTCCAAATATATGTGTAAGGTGGTACGCCTCCAGAAATAGAGATGGTAGCGGATCCATCATTTCCATCAAAACATTCTACATCAGTGATAAGGTCTTGAATTACCTCCAAACCCTGGCCTACAAATGAATAGCAACCAGACGAAGTGTTGTTGCCACATTGGTCTGAGAAGCCACCAGCATTATTGGTGACACATAAATTAAAAGTAGCTCCAGCAGTAATAGCGGGCGTAATAGTCATTGTGAAGGTAGAATCTTGTTCAAGACAGGGAGGTGATGCCAAACCAGAAAGTGTATAGGGGCCACCACTACTTGCAGTAAGCTCAAAATCTGAATCTTCTATTTCACTGCAAAGCACATTTTCTGAGAGATTAATTGTAATGGTAGAAGTGCCACAGGATAATGCAGATGCAAATGCGATAAAAGGAGCAGTATTGTCAGCAATCACTGCTGAGGAACTGGAAAAATCGATGCTAAAACCAAAAGTTGATGGAGCATAATTAACGGCATAGATCATATAGGTCTCTCCTGTTTGAACAGGGAGGCAATCACCAGTAGATTGACCGGCCTGGGTAAGCGTACTGTATTCGCATTTTACTTCAAGGGCTGCAGCATTAGTCAATAAATCAGAGCAGATTGCATTGGTTAAGTTAAATACAGAATAATTATAATCATCACCACCAGATATAGGTGTAATGCTGAAGCAAAGATTACCCGAAGATTTTATAAAAACCTTCATCCAATATGAAACTTTGTTGTCTGCCCCTTGGCATGTACCACTGCCAATTTCTGGATGAAAATTACCAAAGCTATTTGTGGGGAGTTGTGATACTGTGAAGCTAGATTGACATACTGACACTGCACCCAAGCAATCTTGCACAGTAGGTTGGGCTTTTAGCTGCAAAACGAGGAGAAAAATAAAAAGAATAAATAAACTGCAAATACGCAACATCTAACAAAGATAACTATTATGAAAGCTACTAATATACTTATATAAATTTGTTGAATCCTAAATATGCCATTATAATTTGTTTTTATTTGGTTAATTTTCTCTTCTTTAATAGTGCTATGATTTTGTAAAACAAAGAAATTCATATATCTTGTATCTGATTTAATATTTGGACATAATGTTTTTGCGCAAAAAGAATGGCTGAAAATTTGAATGTAATTTCATTATTGCGTAAGTATTTTGAGAATGACAGGATCAGTATGTATTACCATGGAGAATTTGATGATACCTTTACTGATAAATTGATAAGTCTTGCTGAGTATGATGTGACTAAAAAGGCCCAAAGGAGAATGTCTTTTTTAATGGCCGAAAGTTTTCAAAATATTGTGCGTCATGGAGATGAAACCCTGGATGGTAAGATAACCAGTTTATTTGGTATAAGAGGGGTTGATCCATATTTGCACATTTTTTCTTCTAATCCTGTAAAGGAGGATGCTAAATTGTTCTTGGAGGATAAGCTCAGTGTTATTAATACCCTAAATAAGGATCAGATAAAAGAGTATTATACCAAGGCATTAAATGAAGGTTCTTTTAGCCAAAAGGGTGGTGCTGGATTAGGATTGATTGAAATGGCTAAAAAATCTCAAAGGCCTATTCAGACTTGTTTTAAGCTAATTGATGAAGATGTTTTTGCTTTTGGTATGCAGATCGATCTTTTGGTGGACTATGATGCTGATCCTGAAGAACAGATAGAGCCAATAGGAATCCAGGAAAACACAAACCTGCATGATCTGATTCTTGAAAACAAAATTGTCTTCTTATACAAAGGTGGTTTCAATAATGATATTATTTCACCCATGCTAAATATCCTTGAGCACAATACTGATTCGCATGATTCTACAGCAGAATTTAAAGCTTTCCATACAGCAGTAGAGTTGATGCAAAACGTTTCTCGCCATGGAAAGCAAAAAGACGGTGTAAGTAATGGGATCTTTTCTCTGGCTAAAACAAAGGCTGGTTACTACCTTTGTACAGGAAACATGATTGATAATACAGGTGAGGAATTGCAAAACTATGTTGAGATGCTCAACGGTTTAGGAAAAAATAATTTAGATGAACTGTACAGGAAAGGGCTAAAGAAAAGTGTGAAAATCGTTGGAGATTTTGCTGGTGTGGGCCTAATAGATTTAAGAAGGACCCTAATGACACCACTCGATATAAAAATAGTGAAAGACGCTATTTGTACCTATTTGTTGATTGGAATTAAAATTCCAAATCAATAATGGAAGATCTAACGATAAGTGCAACGGAATTATGTCCTGAAATTATCCTTAAAACAACAGGACTGGTGTTTATTTCAGGCAGATCGATGGCTGAAGATGCATCAGCGTATTATAAGCAGGTACATGAATGGGTCCAGCATTATATTGAGGAACTTGGAAGTGAAAGCATTGCTGTTGAAATAGATCTGAGTTATTTGAATTCATCATCAGCAAAGCAGCTTTTAAAATTGCTCATGTCAATTAAGAATTCCTGTTTATCGGTTAAAGTAAATTGGTATTATCCTGAAAGCAACCTAATATTACTAGACCGTGGGAAAGAGCTTTCGGATATTTCGGAACTGGATTTTGAATACTTCACCAAATAATTATACAAATAACCTTATCCGTTGTTTTTTCGTATGTACTATTTTTAATCTACCAAAAACACACTAGAAATGAATAGATTATATACTCTTTCTTCCACCCTAACTCTCTTTCTTATATTGTCGTGTCAGGCATATTCTCATTTGATCTTGGTGGGGCTGGAGTAAGT
>JYMV01009481.1_pt1 | contig 26605 bp, 13 predicted proteins | sample 338911 | NCBI WGS metagenome assembly JYMV01 (sample SAMN03354496, study PRJNA234377) | hydrothermal vent metagenome | biome: Deep sea; feature: Hydrothermal plumes at the Eastern Lau Spreading Center, Western Pacific Ocean; material: Seawater | place: Tonga | collected 2009 | depth 2000 m m
AGCTATATTTTCTCCAAGCAATAAAGAATTAACCTGATTACTATTAATATCAATCTTAGAGATATCAGGCATGTCTGCTTCTGCGGATATACCTACGGAGTTAAAGGAAGAGTCTTTTCCTTCCTTTACCTCTTCTATATCCCTAAGGATCAGAGCTTCTGCAAAAGAACCTATAGACTCCATAGGTTCCTACTCCTCGTCTTCGTAGTCTTCAGCTTCTTCTTCTAAAACTTCAGTAACAGCTTCCACAACGGACATAACGCTATCAATATGCTCCAGAAGCTGATCTTCGGGAAGCATACTCAAGAGAGCGTGGATATCTTCAAGACTAAACTCTTCAAAATCTTCGTCCACTTGTGCCTCTTCAGCACTCTCTTCAAGCATAGTTCCTTCAGACTCTTCAACCTCAACAGGACGCAAACCAACGCGATCCCAAGCCGCAGATTCCAACAAAGTGCTACGCAGTTCATCACTCAAATTCATTTTAAAGTCCATAATTGTACTCCTAATTTAAACACGGTTTCGTGCTACTATTATCTAGTGTGCATTAAAAATAAAAACATATAATTTTATATTTAATGTAGAGTACCTAGCACGGAGGCCCAGTACTTGAACCTGAAACTAAGGAAATTGTCACCCAATCTCCAGGAGTTCCTGGGACACTATCCTCTATATCATCATAAAGGTGATGTCTAGGTCTAACTTTAATAGATCCCGTCGATGAAGGACAACCATATATTCTTCCTGTATCAGGATCTAAAGTCTTTCATATGTAAGATCTATGGGAGCTACTAAATCAGGGGGTGTATAACTAGGAAAGTTTCCAACCAATCCCACTTCGTCATAATTTTTATACTCTGCTACTTCCCCATACACCTTAGTATATCCTGTGGTATAAATTCCATCTTCAGGAGTAACATCAACATATCTAGGAGATAAACTTCCCATAGAATCTACTGTGCCTACGGGAATATTAGGAGCATAAACAACATAAGGTCTTCCAGCAGCAAAGCCTTGGGTATCGTCTGCGTCATCTCCACCGATATCGGGATTAGGACTTGTCCCATCTTTACTATTTGCAAAAACATTAGGAGATCCATTATCAGCTACCGTCCCACAACTAATTCTATCACCATCTCTGTGAACTGGCAAATTATTTACATAAACATTTGGAGAACCCTGTGCAGCTTCTCCAACAGCATGACAGTAAGAAGGGATACAATGGGTGGCAGGGTCATAAGGATCATAAAGTCTTACTGTATCCTCTCCATTCGTTATAACATTTGTAGACCCTAACAAAGGAGAAGATAACGGAGAATATCCATGATACTGCGCTTCATCAGATGGTCTAATTACTTTAGGCATTACAACGAAGGTCCTGGTGCGGGTTCCCAATCGGAAACTGGAATACTTGCCATCTCTCTTACCCTTCTTGCTTCTAATTCTTCAAAGGAACGACCCAAATAACTCCTATCAGAGTAATTATCGTAGACTTCCAAATCATATGCTGTAGGGGTACTTCCTGTTCTAGTTTTAATTAACCTACTTCTAGCCATATACTGATCCGCGCCTCCTCCTGTAATATTATTATAAATAGTATTTCTATACCACGGAATTTCCGTAGCAGCAGTTCCCATATTGAGGGTATTCCCTGCTTTAACTTGCTCCACCACCCCAGGATCAATCTCCCCATTAAACAAATTATAATAAGTTCTAGCACCAAGTCTAGCCAATACATCATAAACAGTTAGTCCATCAGCTAAAATAAATCTATTTCCTAATTTTTTAACAACATCGTATAAAGTATTTAAGGCTGGTGTAGTGCGGGAAGGTTGAATTCCGTCTATGTAGTTTACTGAGGGCTGCAAGGCAGTAGGATTAGCAACCCTAGAATAATCAATAGTATCTATTGTAGAAGCTCTCCCCTCTTTATCCTGATTAGGATAGGGGTAAGTAACCTTATATCCAATAGGATCATCCAGTCCAGTATTATACAACTCTTTATCAATACCTCTAACAAACACTAATCTTCTTAAAGCTTCTGCTTTTGCATTAGATAAGGTAAATAATTTAGATTTACCGTGGAATATATTATTCTTTGTTTTATTTGTAGGAATTATTCTAATATATTTTGGAATTTCTCTCACTAAATTAACATTTAGGTTAGGACCAAAACCCTCAAAGGTTAAAGAATTAAAGTAGAAAGAAGCCTTCTGTTCCTGCTCTAACAATGACAATATAGGATCATTGTAATCAATATAATAAGTTCTAGCAGGGAAAGGACTTTCATTAACTATATCTGATATTTTGTCTTCTGTTGTTACGGTAAAGGTGGTCTCTGTAGTCCTAATAAATTCATGTTTTTTATACTCTTCTCTTATTGAGGTAGGATCTAAAGCTAAAACATAGGAATTAGGAATAGCATCAGCAACAGATGCAGTAAGCATTGCAGAGGTATCTGTAGTTTTAACATCCATGACAGGCCCCTCTTGAGCATTTAAGGAATTATAGATTTTTTGTTTAGCCTCATTATTTAAAGAATAAGCATATTGTAAATTAGTAATATCAAGAGGAAGATAAGTAGTGGTTGCCCCTCTTGTGATAGGAACTTCGTAACTTTCGTTAGCCGATAAATTATAAGTCGTAGCTCCTATAGTAAACTTTAAAGTTTCATCATTCTTTACTCTTGCAAAAACTAGATTCCCATTAGGAAGAGTAAAATTGAGACTTAATCTAATATCTTCAGGAAGAATATGCCAACGCTTTAACTTCTCTATAGCATCAGGGTTCTCATATTTTCTAAAATCAAGAGGTCTAATATTTTTTATAATTGTGGAAACTACATCTGGATTATTAATAAAGCTTGGAAGAGTTCTTGCTCTAACTTTACCCCTTGTAGATTGAGTCCGTTGCTTTCTTAACATTTGAGCAGTAAATCCATACCTAGAATCCACTCCTACTGATAAGGGTTCTAGAGTTCTGATGTTGTCAAAAGGTCTCTTATAATTTATATTTCCTATATGAGTGATATAATAATCTTTTAGATAATTGAAATCAAAATTATCAATAGTATTATTTAACATCATACGATGAAAGGCGTTCAAAAGGAACGATCTGGGCAGCTTATTTCCCCCAATATCCTCTAGTCCATCCAATACTTTTGCTACATCAGCCCTGAGACTTTGATAAATATGATTGTTATTTATATCAAATAAGTAATGAGGATCATAATCAGATCGTTGGTCCTCTATAACCTTAAGAACAGCAGCCACTCCTCTATGAGAAATCTTTTTAAATAAATGTCTTCCCAATTTTGCATCATTAATATATGGAATAAAGTCCTTAGAGACTTCTACTCGCTCCTCGAAAGTAGGAAGATCAAATCCATATCTCTTATCTGCAATCACCCCATTATTCCTAATAGAGGGAGAATTAAAAGATGCAATATAGTAGAATCCAGGATCTGCGTGACTACTAAACTTAGTTTCTCCTCTTGGATTTATTTCATGCCACTCTCTTCTAGGACTTCCAATATTAATTTTAGAATTGAACGCTGGAATTAAGAAAGGGGGATCGAATTTTCTCAAAGTATTTAGGTGCTGTTGATTCCTCACCTTAAGGAGCGCACTCGTTTTAGGCATCATCAACGGTTTGGTTTCGGAAATTATGTAGACTCCATTCTTTGTTTTTATTCCTCCAACAAACTCAGAAAAATTAAACTGTCTGTTCCCCTCATAGTATATTTTTCCACCACCGTATATGACGGAACCTTCTCCTTTTATAGGATCAAAACTGTCACCAAAAGCTAGTTCAATACTATGATCTCTCCCTGTAGCAACATACGCATTATACCCATCATTATCATCAGAGGGCTCTCTAATAAAAACACTTCCTCCATGCATAGGAGCGTTTAAAGCTACTAAAGTAGCCCCCTTCCTGGTCAGAACTCTGGAAAGAAGTTCTCCATTTAAGCTCCACCACATAGTAAAGAAGGTTCTTCCTAAAATAGGAGACTTTCTCTGATCAGGGTTAGTAGAATCAAAGTACTTTGACCATCCTGCAATATCAAGAAACTCGTCTTGTAACCAAGCATAAGGATTTTCAACTATAGTATAAGCTTCATCTTCATATGTTGCTTTGGGAACTTTTAAATCAATGAACCCATTATGACCCACAAGAGTTTCTCCAATACCCATAAAAGTTTTTAAATCATTTTCCCAGACTACCGCAGTCCCCTCACCTATTGTCAATGTAGCGCCACCCATACTAGGGGGATAGAGAACATCCAGCGCATTTAGACTATCTCCCTGAGGAGGCTCATAACCTTTAGAACCCATTCCATCAATAAGGCTCCGGTCAGCACCTACCAGATCAATAGTCATTGCGGGGGGACATTGAAAAGCCGCTATACATTCACATGGAAAGTCTGGATCAACAGCGGCGGGAGGTGTTATTTCATAACATGTATTACATGGAGAACTCCCTTTACAATCATCTATAGAATCAAACTCACCCGTAGGATCTTGTACACAGGTTCTGGTGTAATAGGAACAGCGACAAATTCCGTCAGGGTCAGGACATTTACTTGCTTTGTCACAAGCAAAAGGTCCCCCCGCTAGTATTGTCTCTTCACACTTATATTTTTCTATAAGAGTAGTAGTAGTAGTAGTAGTAGTAGGAGTAGTGGTAATAGTAGTAGTAGTAGTAGTAGTAGTAGGAGTAGTGGTAATAGTAGTAGTAGTGGTAGTAGTGGTAGTAGTAGTAGTGGTAGTAGTAGTAGTAGTAGTGGTAATAGTAGGAGTGGTAGTAGTAGTAGTAGTAGGAGTAGAAGTAGTTGTAGTAGTAGTTCCTCCCCCACCAGGAGTATCTCCTGCACCCGTACCCCCATAATCTCCACCATCAGGAGGATCGTCAGGAGGAGGGGGAGGAGGGAATACGAAACAGAGCTTTAAATCATATAACGGGTTGCCACTACCACCTTCATGTCCCATAACTTACCTCAAAATAACAGTAGCAGTTCCGTTATGTGGCATTGTAGAGTTGTATAATTGGAAGCCGTTATTCTCCCAACCTGTAGGGAATCCTATAACTTCAAAAATAACAGTAGGATAGGTACAAACCCCTACTTGATCAACAGTTATTAGCGGATTTTGATCAAGATGGGGAACATATCCTGTTGAGGAATCTCCTTCAGTCACATTGGCTGCATTTCCAGCAGCCACACCTACAGGTGCAAGTTCTGGATATAAAACTGCCCAAGATCTGAACCTGTCAGACTGTCTGTTACAAGAGGGGAAGGAAGGAGCTTTTTCAGTATCTGTGTCCCAACCATTCCATTGTTCACCACTCTCAGTATAAGGATCAGGACCTACCCACCCCACATTAATATCAAACCATCCACTACCTTTACTAACCCAAACACCTTCTGTTCCTCCTGACTCAAACTCTCTTGTTGTATTTCTACCAAATCCTCCTTGGGAAAGAGGAACACAATTAGACAGGTATGCTTTCACACAGTAATTAGAGAATCCTGAGGGTAGGGTAAAGTGAAATCTCTTCTTCACCCAATACATCATAAGAGGGGCAGGTAATCCATCCTGTCCTCCAGTTAACCCATTTCCTATAGTGGTTCCAAAAGAATTAGGGAATATACCATCATTGCCCCCCGTTTCTTGAAAATCCAAAGTACTACTAACAGACATATTCCTGTTGATAACATACTTAAAGTTAATCCAATCATTTTTATAGAGTCCCGCTCCTGCCACAGCGGGATCTAATTGTTGAGACCAAGTAGACCAATCCCAATCAGGATCTTCAGGAACATTATTGTAGGTCATACCATAAGTTCCATTTTCTATAAAACTTGGAGAACCTAGCGCAGCATTAATAGCTCCTTCAGGTCCCCATTTCTTGCCTCCCCAAATGTACCCCCCTCCAACAACCCTGGGAACTATAGGAGGAGTAGAGTCTCCAGAACCACCCCCCGTCCCCAATGCAGTCGTTACAATAGTGTTAACATGAGTTTCCAGTTCTCTTTTACCAACCGCAGGGTTAGCAAGGGATAAACTAGGCGCGGCTCCCGCTATACCTGCTCTCTCATCGTAAGTTAATTCTGTAGTACGGAAGAAAGGTCGAATATCAATAAGGTTAGCGGTGGGAATGGTCCCAGCCTGAGTGCTATCAACTACGACATAAGCTACGGGAAGGACTGACTGCCCAATAGTTCTCCAATCTCCTGTTTCTAATTCATTAGCTAAGAGAGGAGCTAAATTTAGTAAATCATCAGGAGAAGGGAAAGAACCAAAGACAGAAGTTCCATCTTTTAAAATAAAGCCTCCATTCCCTACAGCCTCATCAGCTTTAGAGGCTAACATAAACGCATCTGCTACTGAAGGATCAGTTCCATCAAGGTTCTTCACAACTTCAGCAAATTCGCCAGGACCCGTCACCTGTTTGTTTAAACCTAGTCCTGCGCCCACCACTACCCCTAATTGAGGCTGAGTTATAGAAGTGGTAGTTCCTTGTTTAATTATTGCAGCAGCCCCTTGATCCACAGGTTTGGTATAGATAAAGACTAGATCTATCCTCTGGGTAGCACTAATTAGTGTCTTAGTACCAGCAGCATCAATATAAAAGAAATCGTTAGCATTGAACTGAGGAATATCAACGGTAATAGTCTCTGGAACATCCACAATAGCCGTTCTTGTTACTCCTCTCCATCGCTTTGTAAATTCTATAGCTATACTCTCAGTATAACTTATATTATTTTTAGAGTTTGTAAATACATTTGAAAGGATATCATAAAATTTAGGATGATCTACAAGAGGGAAACCTGTCCACGACAGCCCATCTAAAGTAGTGGATGCAATTGGAGTAGTACCCACCCCTACTTGATCTCCTAATGCCACACTATAAACAGGATACTCAGAGAATCTCTCAATTAAACCATTCAGTCTTAGAGCATTAGAACTACTATAAATTTTATTTACGGCTGTTTGTACTGCTCCAGGATTCTTTGTAAACCAATTGGAACCTTGACCAAGATAAGTGGAATTTGCATTAAAATCTGGCTGACTGAGGGCCTCATCCAAAGTAAAGGCATCATTTACTCTAGCAGAGAATCTACCAGCCTCTACTGAAACTGTAGATCCAGCCACCGTAGGACGCAGATCGGCAAAGTTAGCTCTTTGAACATTCCCTGTCCCCATCTTCCCCGCACCTACTCCCCCTAAAGGACCTCCTCCTCCCCCTGTCGCTTGCTCAGTTCCTCCCCCCATTAAATACTCTACCTGATCCTTAAGCCATAAGCAGTTCTGTTCAAGCTGCTCAATAGGGATGTTATCTACTTCCCAGTAATAAGGGTCATTAGCTTTATATCTCCTAACAGGAGCGGTAAAGAGAAAAGGAGTATTTGTAAATTCAGGCATTAGTCTTGTTTATTCAAATCAAATTCATCTGCTGACAGGAATCCTTTTCCTGCTAGAGCGGCTTCAGACTCCGCTCCTTCCCCAGCATAAGTGGTGGTGGAGGTCTTCATAGTAACTATTTTAGGTCTACCTGAGATGCCTAGAGTTCCATTCTTTGCATTAGCGAAAGTCGCCATGCCAGATTCATCAAGTCTAATTCTGGCTTCATAACCCTCAGGAAGGAGATCTTTGGTGTAAAAGAAATCTGCCTCTTTATAATGTTTAAAGAATGGTTTCCCGTATGCATAAGCATAAGCACCTGTCCAAGCGGATTGATATCCAGGGAATCCATCGGCTCTATTAGTACTACTAGTACCTAAATCCTCCCTCCCAGGAGCGTAGGGGTTGAATACCCCAGTTCCATCCATTATCATTCCTTGTGCGAAAATTGCTGAAGTATAAAGTCTAGCATCTCTTGCTGTTCCCCACGGAGAGGTATCAAACAACGCTGAAGCATGGAGAGAACTAAAGGATACTTCTCCTTGAATCCCACTAGGAGCAGTTGTTCCAGCCCCATAAACGCTATAGGTATCAGGACCTTCCCCAAAGGTCTCTGTATTTAATAGTACCGAAGAACAAGGCCCAGACATATTATACCCCTGAGCAACAGTTTGATAAATAATACTTGTTTCTTTATCAGATTCAGGGGGAGCATAATAAGGACCTCCGTGTACGGTTTTTGGGCCTCCTTTATACACTAAATATTTAGCAAATCTTTTAGGAGATCCGTAGAATCTAAAAGCTCCAAAATTCTGACCAGCGGTATTCCCAGAAGCACCAAAACCATCAAGAACACTCATAGCACTTGTAATCCAGGTGCTATCAGGAGCATTAACAGCAGCCGCAAAGCCTCCCTCTGTGTATACCGCAGAAGGACCATTGTAACCCACAAGAGGGGGGAAATGTCCACTTACAGACACAAAAGACATATCTAATTTAGAACTCTCATCTACATTCCAGATTCTTAATTGATTACATCCTTCAGTATCTGCGGTATTGTAATCATAATATAGGGAGGAAGTATTATTCCAACCCGCAGGGAAATTGACATTTCTCACATTAATTCGACTTCCCTTCATTCCCCGTACACACATTCCCCCAAAAGAAAGAGCAGTAACATCATTAGTAGTTGCTCCATCCCCTCCTGACTTGAGGGGGAAACTTTGAATATCACTCATAATTCTACTATAAGCAGTTGGATTTATAGTAGCTAAGGTATCATCTAATTGAGGATTGGGATAGAATTGAATAGACCCATTAGCGATAGCGGTTGAAGTTTCAAAAGTATCATAATTGGCACCTAAAACTAAGCTAGAAGCATACCAGTCATCACTCCCTTCTATAGCATAATCGGCTGCTCCTGAAGCCCATTGACCATTAAAGTCTCCACAGTCCTCCATGTTAATAACAGAATTATTATCAGCCACCAAACAAGCTCTAGTAGAGTGGAGATCTACCTTAGTTTGATTTTGAGCGGTTCCACTTAAATCCCATTGTTCCTGATCTATAAACCCAGAATCATCTTTAGGAGGAGCTATATCTAGAATAGAATCATTATCAACTAATACATCCACTCCAAATCTTATTAGAAGAGTAGGACCATTCATCGTAAGTCTAGAAGTGTTAGTTACATATGCCCCAGCATTATACTGTTGCTTTGCATATTCCTCAGGACCATCCAATAAAGTGAATTTATTCTCTCCTCCTACAAGTGTGCATGTTGAGTTATTTTTAACTAATAAACAACTCCCATAATTAGCATTAGAAGTTCCTCCTCTACTACCAGAATCTGCTCCTCCTGGCTTCCCTGCTCCTGCTCCGAAACTAGTCCCTGTTTGAGTCCTAATTCGTGCAAAGGTCATTTTAAGGTCAGAGTTATTATCACAAACGATGGCAGGAACAGATAGCGCGGGAACCTCTTGACCTGGAGATTGTCCATGATTTCTACTGAATTTATTCCTAGCTAATCCTGCGCCCAAGCTAAGACTGGGATGGAACATCTTAGAGTTTTCTAATATGATATGTTGTCCATTACTATCAAAGTTAACCATTCCTGGATAATCAAGCCAGTACCAGAAGTTAGTAATATTAGCGAAGGGAATCTCAGGAGAATCATCGTTCAAATCTCTAACTGTTTTTTCTACTATATCAGGTGCATTCTTAGCATATTTTAATTGGGAATTATTTAGATGAAGTCCTAAAGTTTGTTGACAATCGACATACAATTCATCTATATTGATCTTACTATTGAAGGCTTCAATGCCCGTATCGTGTTGCCAAACATCAATAGCTCCATCTAAGTCTATTTTGGAACCAACCATACTAATACCTTTAGTCTGGTTTTCATAAACCTGCAAAGAGGTCATGCTGTTGGTATAAGTAGCAGCTTTTCTCTTGCCTCCTCCTGTTAGAGTAGAGTTATGCATCAAGATCCCATTAGTTCCATTCCTAGTAGAAGCGAAAAGGGCTCCTCCACCGCTTGCTCCGTAGACATCCATAGTGCTTAATTGAACATTGGAATTGAATAATCTAAATCCTGCGGCATTAGGGTCTGTTATCCTTACGGAATCCGTAGCTGTGTTGGAGGATAAGCCATAATTCCTATACGCAACTGCTCCTCTACTCAAGATCACATCACTATTATTAAACTCAAATCCTGCCTCCAAACATCTCATAGCCGCACAATGTTCTAGCACAACCTCAGAATTGGTTACTTTAATCCCCACCTCAGTACTATACGAAGCAGGAGTAGCTACTCCTAAAGCTCCGTCCACAGCAAAGTTTCTTATATAGATCTTACCACCACAATTGTTTACTTCTAATTTTCTTAAATAATTCCCATAAAAAACACCAACACACGGATGATCATAAGCAGGATCATCGTCTTGCAGGTCTTCTCTCATCATGCGAGTGCCTGTAATCCCATTAGCTATTGAAGAATAGTCATAAGCGGATACTGAATAATCATTAGCAAACCCATAAGGAGTACCCCCAATATTATTTGCTGCTGGGAACAAATCAGCTACAGCACTCTCATAAAGTATCGCTGACATTCTAGCGGTTTTTACTTGTTTAGTTGTTGCTGCTTCTTTTCCGTTTACTACTTGAGCAAAGGTTATATTATTATCGTCATACCTAGCATCATCAATTACCCCTGCTCCTGCTCCTGCCGAATTCTGTACCACAGCAGTATTAATGTCTAGAGCAGAAGTAGCTAGTAGAGTATTAAGTAAGTCTGTAGACTCTGTTCTTCCAATATAAGGTGTATTGTCCGTACTCATACTCCCCGCTGCCGTTCCTTTTACGCTTATTTGGGGAAAGGAGGAAGGACTTGCAGCATCATACTCACCTGGATTAATCGGAGAGAAGTTTCTATTAACAATTTCTAAAGCACCACTTGAGGTAAAATGTATATTGTTAAGAATCAAATCCCCTAAGTCTCCAAAATTAGCCACCTCAATCCGAATAGGATAACGGATAATGTCAGGGAGGGCATGGAGAGCAGAGCTTACATCTAAAAATAGGTTAGGGTTATTAGCAAACTCATCGGTGCCTATAGCGTCCGCAGAGACACTAAAAATAACACCGCTTACTTGAGGAGGACCCGAAGTAGGCCATCCCGATTTCTCCCAAAGATAATAGGTTCTTTCCTCTAGGTCGTAGAGGGGAATATTATCCTGCTCCCAGTTATAAAAGGAACTAGTATCAAACTTCTCCACCCCAGGAGTCCAACTATGGAGGATCTTATTATCACCCCCAGCTACATAAATATCTTCACTATGAAATCCCATGTTAGAAACTTAATGTCCATTTAAATATGAGAGAAAACTCCTCTTTTTTGGTAATATTATTAAAAGTCTTGTAAGCCACTAGTATTGGACGATCAGCGTCCGCATATCCTGTTGGATTCTTCATCAACAGACCTATCTCATTCAAAGTAACTTCATTTGCCGTCCCTGTATCTAGGGTTAAAGTATACTGAACAGAGTTAACAGCTACTCGTCTAATCATCTCCTGAGAAATAAGAACCATATCCTCAGTTTCAAGAGACCCGTCTTTGATTTGTGATAAAGTATGAATAGCTAAAGATGAGGTATCATACTGTGCGCGACTTAATTCATCCTGTAATGTAAAAGTAGACAATCCGTAAGTTGTCCAAGCATCTTCTCCTAATTGAAAGTACTTAATTTGAAAATTATTTATAGTATCCGAACCAGTCCCTCCAAACAGTAAGGCTAAACCCACTCCCATCCCTGAAACAATAGTGTTGTGATCAGAGTGAACTAACTCTAGTTCTCCATCAGCATACTCTTTCCAAATCTCTAAGTATCCTGAGGCTCCTAATTCTTCTATAAATCTACCCATAAAAATATATACCTATCTTCTAACTAAATTGATCATACCAACTATCGTATTCCTTCATTAGAGTAACTGTCCAATTTGCTCTGTCCCTGGCACTAAGCTCCTCCATATTATAGTTCCAAATTACAAATACATCTGTGCTTCCTTCTACAAAATTACTTCCTGGAGTAGTTATACTAGTAGGAGCATAATTGGTGAAAACACTTGATGGAGCTTCTTGACCAAGATAATTAGACAACTGATCCCATAATTGTTTTCCTTGCATCTCATCTCGCATATCATTAGCTAATGCTGAGGTATCCTTGTAATGACTATTTATTAGACCTAAACCACTTGCTTGTCTGAGGGTAGCATCCGATTGAGGAGGAGCAGCCCAAAAACTAAGATTTACATTGGGTTCAGTTACATCCCCCATATCAATATATGAGTTATTTGTATAATCTAGTAATTTAAAATTATTTCCAGTTGCACCGAAATCAGGATATCCTGTCCATGTAGATCCCGATAAGGAAGATCCAGCATAAGAAAAATGCCCATACACATGTTCATTATTGGGATGCCCCCAATAAGTACCTGGAAAATTCGCATCCACAACAGAACTTGTAGACGAGGCTTGATGAGAAGCAGACCAAAACTGTTTAGTGCTTAAAGGAACTTCAACCCATTGGAAATGAGATTTTAAATCAGGAATAGCAGACCAATAAAATCCACTAGCTTCTGTGAAATTTGCGTCTGTAAAAATATAAGAGCTAGTGGACCCTATCCCACTTAGAGAACTACTCTGCCAATTGTCCACAGAATAATTGGAAGTTGCTGACGATTCCATTCTTCCATAAATACTGGTACTGTATGTAGACCCCATCATCTTCATAGCTTTTGGAAGTGTAGCCATTTTAAAATCAAAGGTGCTGAGAGTATAAGGATACCACCTAGACCAATCAGTAACAGCATCTTTTACTGAAGTACCTAATACGCGAGAGGAACACACTTCAAAATCTCTTCCTAAAGTACTATTACAATCAGCCGTATAAGCTACAAAGGAAGCCAAGCTTCCTCCTATCCCGTTCCCCATTGTGAAGACATTAGAGGGATTAATTCCCCAGTTTGTGGCTCCGTAATATTTCGCCCATTGTACAGAGCTAACTGCATCAGTAAAGCAGTTTTCAATACCACTAGGCATCCTAAAGGGCTGTGTAGAGGACGGAAGCAGCGCATTGTTATCGTCTACCGCACTAGTAAAAACTCTACAGGCTGAAATATTATCATCATCTACAAACCTGTAATCAAAGGATGCTATGGATATACCATTAGAGAGCAGTCTCTGAAATAATCTAGTTTCTATATTATCTTGCTTTCGACTTACAAAATCAGAGTACTTAGTATAAGGAGCATTATTGGCGGTAACATTTGGGAAATAACAAACTAAAGCATTTCCATTAGGGTTAGTAGCATTAGCTCTCCAAAAATTATAATTTGAACCAACCTCATCAGGGGTTACATCAATTACTGCCCCAGTATTAGTTGAAAGAACCCACTCTAGCTGTAGCTGAAAATCTTTACTTTTAGGAATAGGAGTAGCTACCCCCGATCCATCTGTTATACCGAAGGACTTATACGCTGCTAACTCCAGGAGATAGTTCTCATCCTTCTTAGCTTTATTATAGAATAACCCCGCTTCACAAATATTCTGCCCATTGAGAGTATTTTCATCAATTAGAATTGTAAAGATAACCTTATCATCAGCAATTTTATTTATTCTATTATCATCTAACTCTAAAAAGGTTCCAGTAACTTCAGTTAAAGAAGGAGGGTCATAAAATGGGTTTATGGCTGATACTTGATATTCAGTTTTAAAATTAAGACTAGTATGAACCCCATAATCAGTAATCGAAAAGGGAGAAGACAACTCATAGAAATAATTAGTGGTATAATCAGTCTGCGAACTCGCTCCCAATTGTAACCATCTCAGTCCCATATCCTGTACAAGAGTGCCTGGGGGAAAGTTCCCCATCATAATATCTGCTAGAAATGAAGCTAACCCTATGGTAATGATATTTTCTTTATCTATCACCACCTCATCTGGTCTATCATCTACAAATAGTTTAGTTACTGTCAGGTGTCCATTTATACTAGATTTAGGTTTCATATAAAATACATCCTCCAGACTATAGTTAGATCTCTATAATTAAACGCACCAGGCCAGAAATCATCACCCGTATCCCGTGCAATATTCGTCTTACATATGTTTTCTAATAAACTCTTTTTAGAAAATAACCTATACTTTTTGGGATTAACAATATTTAAAAATGCAAAAGGAGGATTATTTTCCTTTAATGCAGAACATAGGTCCATGCTCCACAATCCTATATTATATATTCCACCGTACAAATTGGCTGTTCCCAGGTCTCCACTTCCTATTAATACCTTATAAGCAATTTCTCCTGTATTAGAAGTATGATAAGGATCATTTGTTGTTGTATTTGCAGATACTGTTAGTCCAGACCATCCTGAGGAAATATAATCATCTGTAGTAGAAGACCCTACAAAATTAACAAATCCTTGGATATCCATAGAACCTACTTGATTAAATAAACTATTGTAAGTTCCTGCATACATTACTTCTGTAGGTGCTCCGGTAAGGGGGATATTGGAATCAGAACTCACAACATAAAATTGTGAACCCCCTGTGCTACTTCCTTCGGGATAACACCCAAACACCGCTCCCAAGGAGGAAAGGTTTCCTAGAGTTCCTAATATAGAAGACGCATACGGTATTACATTCAAGTTATGTCCTACATCCTCTACATTAGGAGTAAGAGAAAGTAGAGTAGTTTCTGTTGGGGTATATACCCCAGAGGGGAGAGTATTTTCTTCCAAGCTAGTTTGACGAGGAGTTACAAAGGAGGGTAGGAGCTTTCCTGCATCGGTAGGAACATAACTGGATGTTACTAAACTAGATCCCGAAGCAATCGCTAATACTCTAATTAAATTTGCATTACTGGTCTGGTTAATAACTTTGTTAGGAACTGCGTCACCCCATGCATGTCCATGCTTCCTGTAATGATCTGAAGCAGTTCCAAAAGATATAGCTTGAATAGTATAATTAGAAGTATCTAAGATAGCAGATAGATCAGGAATAGAAGAGAGACTTGCAGGAGCGGTCATTATATCAGCTAATAATTCTCCCGCACCATCTACAATAGTGTTCTTCCCTTCCATTACAAGTTCTTGGTCTTCGTTACCAAAACTTTTATATACTTCTATCTTTCCTATCACTCTTTATTACTCCTGTGGACTCATTCCTTCTACAAACTCTACTAGAGTATAAGTTTTAGGAGACGCTCCTACTGTCCAAGCAGTTCCGTCTGGGGATGTGGTGATATCATCATAATAAGTATAGGTTCCCCATGTAGGATGATACCTGTAGTTCAATCTACTCCCTCCGCTTGCCTCAAAAATACCTGAACTATCCGCTGCAATTCTCGTAGCATAACCATCTCCTAAGCTTGAAGCAGAAATACTATTTAAATATTTAAAGTAAATTCTATAATCATCTACTCCTGTCCTCGTAACCACCTCAGAATGAACAGTTCCTAAATCATCAATATACTCTACCGTAAATTCATCAAGAGTAGTTCGTTCTAATGTCTTGTCTATTATAGATATATTTTCAAAAACATAGTCTACAATATCACTAGTAACTTCTCCTCCGAATGATCTCAACATTATTTCTACGACATATCTCTGATCACTTCGATGAACAAAAGTGGGTTGATATGCTTTTGGTTTTGGAAGGAACATGCCTGATTTTCTATACTGTTTATTACTTGTATTGAAAGGAATTTTATAAGTATTAAAATGTTCTTCTCCTAAATTCTCAATAGCAGTAACAGCAAGGGAAGGAGGTAATGAAAAAGTAGTACACAAGGTATCTCTTACCCCATACTGAAACGCTTCTGGAGCCGCGTCCCCATCTGTAAGGGGTAATACTGTGTTGTCTCCTGAACAGGAGATCCACTCCCCATTATAATAAGGATTCGAATAATTCCATGATTTCCCAAATTGCGTATCTGTCTCTCTACTGATCCAAGACCAAAACATATTGTCTTCTGGCATAGTATGGATCCATACTCCGAAAGGCACCACAGGAACAGCATCTATCCCATACCTAGCTAAAGTTAATGAGAGTTCATAATCATGGTCAGGGAGAAGAAGATTACCAGAAGTAGTGGTTGACCCAAAAGCCGATAAATCGAATCTAATTCTCGCATAATTATAGAAGGAAGAATTACCACTACATTGAACATCTAGAAGCCCTTTACCTGTAAGGTAAGACGCTATCGCAGGATTATCCTCTCCGTACTTCGGAGTAGTTCTATACATTTTAAATCTAGGACTAGCATTTACTTTGGTAGGTCCTCCTACTGAATCATAATATTCGGGAATTGAATATCTACAGAATTCGATACCACTAAATCCATAAGGATACCTCATCTCTCCCTCTTCACAGTCCCCAGGCCACCCCACAACAAGCTTTCCTTCACACGATCCAGCACTTGCATCAGCCCCTGCACCACTCATATCCTGATAGCTCAAACCTTGATATCCAGCCTGAGTAAAGGAGGAAGCTATAAACGAGGTAGCAGAACCATCTTTAGTGAAGTTACCATTATAAACTAAAGGTCCATAGATGTGAGAGAATATATTTCTCCCTCCATGAGCATCAAATCCACTCACCAGATAGGGAGCCGTACCATGTCTACCAAATTCTTTAGCATAACGATTATAAGCTTCCTGTATTCCAGACCCAAAAGTATAGTCTGCATACTCATACCAACTACTAACTCCATTAAACGCACTATTAGCAAGAGAATTTATAGGATCCATCCAGGAAGAAGAGGTCTGCCAAGCTGAGGAAACATCTTTGAAATTATCATAAGCCTCTCGATAAGCATCCTTCTCCATAGTACGATGCATAACTCTTAGAATTTCAGGAAGCTCTTCTCTCCTTACATACTCTAAACATCCTCCTGCTGCCAAGGTGATGTTAGGGGCTAAAGCTCCTCTCCAAGGGAAAGTCCAAGAGGTATCAACTCCAAAAAAGGTACGAGGAGAAGTACTAGTTTCACAGTAATCCCAAACGGGATGGAGGGAGGAAACAGAACCTGTAGTGAAAGGAGTCTGGAACCCACATCCAGAATAATTATATCCGAGAGTTAGGGCTCCTCCTCCTGATGCACCAGTATGGGGATCAAAAGTAGAAGGAGTATAGCTATTGGGCATATTAAACCCAGTCCTATCAAAGAAGCCATTTCTAGGTACATTATTATATAAGTTTCTTCTTCTTAAATTATTTCTAGGTGCATAGTTCCCAGAAGCAACATTCCCATCCCCAGTTAATAATATATCAGTTACACTATCTACAAGTCCCCTGGTAACTCCAGTAGAAGAAATTCCAGGCCCCAAGCCTATAGTATCGGCAGCCATAGCCATGTTTACGCCTGAGGCATCCCAAGCATTAACTACAGTACTACTTGTTACTAAATCTTTTGGAGTAAAAAATACAGTAGGACAAGCATACAAAAAGTTAGAAACATCATCAAATGCTTGAAGAAATACTTTTGCTCTAGGAATTGCATGGGCAGGAATAGTTTTATTTAATCCAATTAAAGAATGGTAAATACCTAGAGAAGTTTGAGGAGTAGATGTCTTTTTAGAGAAAGATTGAGAGCCAGCACTCAAATGTAAATCAAAGTGAGAGGACTTTGAACTCCATAAAGATAAATACTGAGATTTAGTATTAGAAATATCCGTTAAGATATCTGTAAAATTAAAGGGCTCTTCAAATCCAGAGGTATATAAAACAAAAGTATTTCCTATTTCTATATCATCACTAGAGGACACACTCTTAGAAAGAATATACTCTACTGCGGAAGAGATATAGTTTGAACTAACATCTAAATCAAGTAATGATTTTTCAAGATTCAGCATCAAGGGTTCGGATATTCCCACCCTCTCGTAGTAGCGTATCTCTTCAAAAGGGGGAATATCATAGAGTCTATCTCTATAATAAAATTTAAAATCGGGGTCTCCAGGGGGAGGAAAGATCCCATCTCCCAATAAAAAACTATTGGGATGAGAAATCCATAAATCTCTTAGAACTTTATCTACACATCTTCTTATATTTGAATCAACACTTGATAAACTATAGTCGGGAACGACTGCTCCAGTTTCATCTGTGTATGTTACCCCCAAATCTTGAGCTAAAGTAGGAGTCCATAACGCAAAAGGATCATCTTTATAACCCCCCTTATTAAAATAGGGAGACCCTGTAGCCAACAAGTAATAAATTAAAAAGGGTACATAAGACTCATGTAATTCATACATGGAGGAAGATAAACTAAATCCACTATCTCCAAATAGAGTATCTATCGCTAATTGAGTAGAAAGTACTGTCCCTTTAGCTTTATAGATTCTAAGAGCATTTCTAATCTGGGATCTCCATCTTGAAGGATCACTTCCTATTAGATCCCATCCAATTAACTGAGACAAGTAGGGTAAATACTCAGAAGGGCAACTATCAATCTCATACAGAGATTCTAACTTCTCTACAGAAGAGTTAATATCCTGATATACATATCCCAGTACTTTTACAAATTTAGTAAACGGTCCTGCGAAAGCTTCAGCAGGAGAATAAGTTCCGAAAGTGATATAATCTTCAAAAGTTTCCTTAACCTTAAAGTCTGATCTATCAGCATAACCATCGGAATACAACACCCCTAGAAGAGTTTTAAGTCGATCTAGCTCTTGTGTTCCACTAGTATAAGTTTGTGTTCCTGATAGATAATTAGTAGGAATTAACTCTAAAGAGGATACCAAGGATAAAGTAGGATAGTTTCTCCACAAATACTCCTCAAACCCTGTAATTCCTTCTAAAGTTCCTAAGCTCTTACCTAAGAACAATTCCGATAATCTGTCTAACACGAAGGAAGAAGGATTATAATCCCCATTAGGAACAGACGAAGTGTTTAGTAAGTAAAACCACCCAAGAGAATTAATATAGTATTCGTGAAGGGCTGATCCATCTACTCCATAAGCGGTCGCTGCTACTTTAGTTCCCTTTGGGGTAGGGATAGAGGAAGTAAAAAAGTTTAACTTAATAGAAGGGAGTAACTGTTCTTCCAAATAGTTTCTCCATTGTGCGCTTGTCTCAAAAGACTCCATCTGGAATCCGAGAGGGTCTAGTATATCTCGTTCAAAAGTGAAGGGAGTGACATCAGTAAGATTATTTTGCTTTACAAAAAAAGGATAAATCCCTGATATGTTATCAATTTCAGCAAAATTGGGAGTGGCTGAGATAGGTAGAATTCTTCCTATACGGTCTGCTGCCAGGAGATGTGTTTTTAATAAGGAATCCAGAGGGTCTAGCTCTAAGCCACTTACTTCAAAATCCTTAATCCTATAAACAGAAGGTATAATTTTTTCTAGAGCTTCTGAATAATTTCTCTTAAAATAGGTTTTTTGAGTAGGATCAAAAAGTTTAAAGTTAACCTCAGCCATTAGATACCTTTTACATTAATTACAACATTATTCAATTGAATTACTTCATTAAATTCAATATGGATATTGGTATCCACATTATCCACTTCTGCAAATCTTACATCATCAACCTTAGTAAAAATATCTCTAGTAAAGTCTGTTAGAATAAAGGGGTCTTCAAAATCAAAATTTTGAGTATTAAAATATCTAAGAACAGCATCTCTAGTTTTAGATTTTATTTCTTCCTCTCTAGGAAGTAAATTTTTATCCACAGAAATAGCCATAACTAAATCTAAAGATCTCACTACCCCATCTACAATAACGATTTCATCTGTTAACATCTTCTTTTCCTGTAAGTGGGCTAACAACTCCATTTTAAAGGAAGTAGTGGCTTGCTGCAACTGAATGTCACTAGCCCTCTCCAAAACATACACATCAATCGTATTAGCTGAACTATATGCTTTGCGTACCGCAGCCGTTACTTTTCCTATAGTCCCGTAGCTGGAAATAAACTTGGCTCCCCGCGCAACATAGTCCTCTAGAGTTACAAGTCTATCTTGTGATTTAAAAAAGAGAGGAGCATATTTTTTGGCATGAGATACACTCTCTGCGTTAGATCCTCCTGTAGCAAGAGAAGTATTTTCTATAGTCGCAGGTAGGGTGTTTCCTGCATCCCCATCAATCTGACCAGTAGTTAAAGCATTAATAAAGCTTTTTTGAACATTCCCTCTAGTACCCCCTCCTATTCTATAAGATACTTCATAGCTGGACCCTACAGGAGGAGAAATACCAGCAATGTTATCACCAAAAACAATAGTGCCTCCAAAAGAATCATTTAAATTAACTTGAAAAATCCTATCGGTAGCCCCAGAAGCAAAATAAATGCTCTCTACTTGTGTAAAAGCTCCAGAAGCAGCAGGAACACCAGGGGCATCAACAAAGACCTGAATACTTCCCTCAATAACAGGACTCTGGTTTAGAGTTAAAGATTTAATACTATCATAGGAGGTAAAAGTTCCCTTATCTACCACTAACGCTCCTTCTAATAAGGCTGCATTACTCCAAATAGCAGGATTAGCGGGATCATTAGCTTCTTCTTTATTCATATAAATGGTAGAATTAGAATTGGCTCCCGAAATTCTTCCTGCTTCTACTTTATAGAGAGTATAAGTTACTTGCCCCCCATCTTCAGGAGATGCAATGGTAAGTGTTCTATTTGCAGGAGGTATAACAAGGGAATTCTGTCCCGCAGTCAGGGCTGTACCTATAGTAATCGTAGCGTTTGCAGCCGCAGCTAACGGTCCTCGCATTCTAACCCCAACCAATTCTAATAGTTTTCTTACATTATTTCTATTACGAGCAGTTGCTAAGAAGCTTTCATTCGCTAACATATCAGCCTTCAAGGATAATACGGCTCCCATATAAGCTACTATCTCCACTAACATTATCCCCAGATCAGACTCAGAAAAGTTCTGATAATCTAAGGGATATACGGCTTTTATATATTCAATTATAGAATTTCGCATAGACAGAAAATCAGTAGATTCATAATCAATTAAGGTATCCTTCCTATCATCAGGAATGATTACCTTCTTCATGAAGTCTGAGGCTACTTCTCCTGTAAAATTAGACTGGCTCATTTTATTGTTACTCCAACGGCAAAGATCGTATTATTTAGCTCTACAGCAGATAAATATAAAGTTATGTCTAACCCCATTCCACCTTCTACGTTCACTACATCGGATTCAGTAACCACTATTTTCTGAATAGAGACCCCTGGGAAGAAGGTATTAATAGAATTTATAATTTCATATTTGATATTGATAAATAATTCTTGAGTTAAAGGTTCAAATAAAAATTTCCTAAGACTTAATCCAAACTGGGGAAACATAACCCTTTCTCCTTTTTCGGTAAGGAGAAGTTGTTCTAGATTATTTTGTAATAAAGTTATACCAGTTTGTTTATGGAAGTCTCCTGCTCCCTTTTTCTTTCCTGTTGGGAAGGCTAGGCCATAGTTTTCCTTACTTCTAGAAGTTAATTCTAAACTAATCTGCTTCGGAGGATTAACTCCATATAAAGTTGTACTTGTTTGTCCCATCAGATATCTATATTCTTAAAGTAAGGTGCCTGAGCCCTATAGTTTTTACCTATTTCAGAGGCTAGTAATGTTCGATCATAAAATTTTGTACTACCAACATACCCGTTCAATCCGCTGATCTTACCATGACAGGGATTCATAAATCCGTTAGCTACAGGAAGTCCTCCTGCGGGATCTCCCTCCCACCGTAGGAACCCGTCAGTATACCCTCCCCCTAGGACCCACGGAGTAAACTGACCTATATCATTTAATTTAGGTCCATTAGTAAACTCAGAGTCCTGTGTAGAGATAGCATTATAACTAAATGAATGTAAACTAGAATCAAAAGAGTCCTCATTATAATATGTTGGTAAAGCTAGATAAGTCTTATTTACTAAAGTACCAAATGCACCCTGTATTCCAGAAGTGGTCATTAGTTCCCCATCTAAGTATATTGACATAGTACCTGCCGAAGGCTCGACAGTATAAGCTATATGCATAAACTGCCCAGAAGCATCGTTAAAGGTTCTTCCATGAGACCCTGAAGTATCCATGTCTACTTTCATTTTATACATTTCCGATTGATCCGAACAGAAAGCAGCTTTGGTATTAATAAAAGAGATCCCTGAACTGTTGTAGGAAATAGTAGGAGCCACAAAGAAACATCTGTTTTCAACAGGATTAGCATCCTGATCATTGCTGGCTGATAAATCATTTACCACTTGTCTATCTCTGCTAAATCCCATTAGGAATCCTCTAACATGCTCACTACCGAAGGTATTCTCCACTTTACCTCCTGAGACTGCGATATCATCATTTAATCCTCCTGAATTCTCACAACCTAATAAAATTCTATTAAAAGTACCAGGACCCCACTCCCCGTTTGGTTCGGCGTAATCCGTACTGGATGTACTCACTCCAGGCATATACACCCAACTCTCTATAGTTGCCCCCTCCATTCTATAGAAAAGGTTTCTAAACCCAGGAGAATCGGGTAATCTAACAGCTTGCCCTAAGGAAGTGTCGGTCCCCGCTGTGTTATAACGGACCAATCCCGTGAGTTTTGGAATAGACAGCCCCGATGTAAAAACAGAAGCAGGAGTTGTAGCCAATAACTTAGCGTTATTATCAATAATTGGATTATCAGTAGAAGTACCTGCTTGAAGCCCAGAAGCAGTACAATTTAACACTCCCCACTTTGAAGAATAATCATAAGGGGCTGCTGAAGGTCTTTCAGCCGTAGCTTCCATAAAATTATAAACAGCAATTAGACCATCCATAACGATCTGGTCTGTTAAGTTTAAGAGAGTTACTTTCTGATCTCCCGTAGTACTAGAATCGAAAATGATTCCCGCTGCGCCTATGGTGGGCACCATCAGATGCTCTGCGACAAGCCCAGCCTCCGTTCCTGACGCAGACACATATTTAGGCTTCAAAGGAAGGATGATATCCCTTACTTCCCCCTGCTTAAAAGTTAAGTTCTTCTGTAAATCTAATGATACCTGAACATTATAGTCTTTAAGGTAGGTGAAATCATTAATTGGAATGCTTCCTACAGGAGGGATATCGGGTTCAGACCCAAAAGAACCAGGAGTTACCACAGCAATCTCTATTTGTTTTTTTCTCTTATTAATCTGTTGATCATGTTTAGCATTATGAGAGATAATAGCTTGTTGCATATTATAAATAATAGCAGTCCCAGAGCTATCTGAAGTAGCTTTTTGTAATTGCGTATTTAAATCATTGATATGCTTGTTTCTAGTAGCTATAAGCTGTTGGAGCATATGATCCCCATCATAATAAGGGAACAAGAAAGAACTTGCTGATATTATGGAGGGATCAAACAAGGTATCCATGAAGGTATCTAAGTCTTTTTCACCTATCGCTACTCCTTTACCTCCCAAGTTGGGAGCATAGTCATGCAGGTAGCTGGTTCCAGGAGGAATAATTTTTATAGGAACATCAGGAACTCCTCCCGTCTGAGAATCGTAATAAAGACCATCAATAGTAAGAATGAACTGCCCGTGCTTTGCCTTTGGAGGACCGTAAACTAATCGGAAAATTTCTTCCTGAGTTTCCTTCAATGTTCCATCTTCATCAAGCACAACATTTCCATCTAAAATATTCTGCCAGTTCTCAGCCGAGGTATACCGAAGAGTAGTTCCAGAGACTATCTGAGGAATATTAGGGATGTCAGAATTAATAACTGGTTCTAAGGTTGGATCCAGCCTTCTAGCTTCAAAAATACTTGCAATTATGCTTAACTGAGTATTGCAAGCAGTAGCAAAATTCATGGACTGCTGCATTTGGTCTCTAGCAAGAATAAATTGTGTTTCAGGATCAGGTCCCTGAGGTCCAAAAGATCCCACTCCCCCAGGAGGTTCAATTGGACCCCCCGAAGCCCAGAAACCCCCATTATCAAGGCACTCCTGCTCCGTAGTGCCCTCCGCTCCATAACAGAGGGGATCGGGGGGGTCAAGCACCCAAGTCCCTCCTGCGGCCACACACGCAGCCTCAAAGGAGAACTGATCGCATTGGGCAGCAGGAACTCCTGTACACCCTGTACAGGTCCCTCCCTGCCCCATTCCTAGCGTAGCAGCCATAGCCCCACTCCCCTTACTAGAGGCAAGCATATCTTTAAATTTATCAACACAATCTAAAATTCCGTCAATTTGAGACTGAGCCATTGTTATGTTATTGTACATCTGCGCTCCGAAAGCAGCAGCAGCCCCCAATGAACCAAGAATACCACCGATATTGTTCAGTAATCCCCCGTCATCTGTATCGGCTCCAAACAGAGAAGAATCTCCTATAAATTTCCATGTACCTGTTTGGGTATCAAATTCAATAATTCCACTATCTAGAAATAGTTTTTTTGTAATAAGAGCCGTTGCATTATTAGCAGCATCTCTACCGTCCTGTAAACTTTTAGAAAAAGCTCCTAATAAGTCTGATGGAAGAACCGACAACACATTAGATGCCATGTTAATAATACATTGAGGGGCACCATACCCCATAGCTACAGCATCCAATATAGTACCTTGTGAGGAACCTAGGACTTTCGCAGCTTTTTCTAGATCAAATACTCCCATTAGTTTAGATATATTTTTCCTTGAGGTGTAGAGAGATTGATGTCTCCTTCATCAGCAGTTAGATTGATATCTCCTTTTTGTGCTACTATATTTATATCATTTGTCTCAGATACTATATTTATGCTCTTATTAATCTGAACTTCCATTCTTCCTCTAGAGTTGATTTGAATCAATGAATCATTTCCATTTGTACTAATAAAAATAGAAGGAATATCTTGCATAACCGTTCCCGCTCCCTTATTAGCTGTAATGGTTATATCATTGTTCTGTGCCATCACATTAACTTTCCCCCAATCAGTAGAAGGTGGTCCTGTAAATCCAGGAGAATTTTGACTCATTTTTCCTGTAGAGGTATTAAGGATGTCTAAATTTAAACCATCCTGAACCCTAAGCTCCATCGCGGAACTTTTAGTTAGATAATTCTGGGGGCCTTCAGTTTGTACATCTAAAGACCGAGCAGGTTGCTGAGGAGGAACTCCGTCTGTAGCTAATTTTATATGATCTCCATGTTCATTCTGAATTAAAATACAAGATTTAAGTGGAGAATCATCACAGACTACTTTTTTATCCAGATGACTGATCATCTCAATTCGTGTATTAAATTTGTTTCCTTCATAAAGATCAGACATAATGAAGGCATGTCCTTTAGGGGACTTCCATACATACTTCATGGGTCGAGATCTATATTTATAAATATCATCGTCTGGTGTGACCCCTCCTGATTGGAGCGGACCCTGAATTTCATTACCATATCCAGGAATCTGTGCCATGATATTAGGATTAGGAATAGATGCTATGTAAATATATCTCTTTTTAGTGGTAACATAAGGATCCCCGTCAGGAACATCAGCAAATAAAACCGTCGTACCTATCTCAGGAATAGCCCAGAATCCTCCTCCACCCTTACCGTGGTAGGGAGTAGAATAAGCAACACTTACGGGTTTTGCCAGAACGGGGTGCATCACTTGAATTTCTCCAGACTGCCACGGATCTACTTCACTAGTAACAACCCCCATATGAAGGAGTGAGTACACTTTGGTATCTTTTGCAGAAGACGATCCTTTAGCCCCTATTAGACCATGTGTTTTTAAAATAGTCTCTACTTTTTTTCTAAAATAAGGAATAACCATTAGTCCTCCTCAGGCCACCCACTTTCTGGATTAGGTGTTTGATTCAATCCTTGAACAGTCTGTGCCAACTGCTGTGTTAAGCTACCTCCCTCATTAGCAGCTTCCAACACCTGGGTAGCTGTAAAGGTTCCTCCAGACTCCAAACTAGCTTGAATTAGTGCAGCTTCCTGTTTATCAGTTAGCTCAGTAACCTTTTTATACATAATATTATTTCCCTGCTTCACCACAGTAAACTCAGAAAAAGCTTCTTTATTAGTTATAACATGCTTAAAACCAAATATATTCCAAAAACCAGAATAGATGGCTGTAGTAAAAGCACTTTTATTTCCTTTAATTCCTGCTGCTCTAACCTCGTTAACATTCATTATTATAGGACGAGCTAGAGATTGGAGTCCAGATAGTTTAAAATAGGGAATAGTCTTTATAGCTCCCTTTATCGTTTGATTAGCTAAGTAATCAACCATGCGTTTTACACTCTCAAAAGCGTTCACTCCTCCTTGTTGTGGTATTGTTACAGTTTTTCCCTTATTAGTATTAGCTCCTGTCACCCCTAGGATAAAATACATGAAATTTTTATAATCTTGAGAATCTCCATTCTTATCTCTATTTATAGAAAACCCAAAATGCTCTTTAGACATACTACTTAAGCGTTGTAAAACATCGTCATTAAGATCATAAGCACTTTGATTTTGCAACCTTAAAAGCTCATCAGCTTGATCAGGGGAAAAACCTCCCTTATTAACTAAGTCAGCTTTTTGTTGGTTGGCTATGGAGGGCTTGGGTGGGCTTCCTGTTCCTCTTTGAACGGATTTTCCTTGTTCTGCCATAAAATTAAAAGATAGACCAGCTAGGTAATAAGGTTTTATATCCATCTTCATAGATAGAATATTGGAATTAAAATGTCCAGATCTAAAAATAGGTACTCCAGCAGCAACTAAA
>JYMV01049962.1_pt1 | contig 26575 bp, 14 predicted proteins | sample 338911 | NCBI WGS metagenome assembly JYMV01 (sample SAMN03354496, study PRJNA234377) | hydrothermal vent metagenome | biome: Deep sea; feature: Hydrothermal plumes at the Eastern Lau Spreading Center, Western Pacific Ocean; material: Seawater | place: Tonga | collected 2009 | depth 2000 m m
TTCCACCACTGGTTCAGCGGGGTTAAAACGCCGTAATAATGGGAGAAACCGATATTTTACTCAGTGAAATAAAAACGTTAACTGCGTGACGTAACAATCCCTAGCATCGATGTCAAATTCAAAAATATTCCAAAGATGAAAATCAAAATAAAAGGTCTTATTATTGCAAAAACGTGTAAAAACAGTATTACTTGCATTCCGAATATCAAGATAAATCACTTGTAATCAAACAGTGATGATAATTCACTCAAGCACTAACGCATATTCGTAAATTTCTGCGTTTTTTGTTTACTCCTTATTCATTTTGGATATTCGGAATACAAGAACAGACCATGCCATAATTATTCAGTATACAATGAAGATTAGAGAATACCGAGGAGCACTAAAAAATGGACAAACCAGATAAACTGGCAACATAGTGTACACAAGACGAAGACAAAAAAGTATAAACAGAACACAATATGCGTTGAACACCACTATACGCAAACAAATACAAATAACGTAATTAAGACATGAATCCTCCTACAAACAACTGGATGCAAAAGACGAACCGAACATCGTATTGATGCGGAAATCGTAGCAGACATCACAAGATGGAAATCAGAACGTAATGTATGTCTAATACAAATAAATGATAATATTACAGGTAACTAGTACACATTAAGCTGAAAACTATTACGAACTACTTAGATGTATCTAATGAAACTACAAGTTATAGTTCGTGATAACGAGGCTGGACTGTTTATTCATAATAAAGTTTGTTCGGTTAAGGTTTTAATACCTTGTTATAACGTAAAGCAAAGACATAGTTGATGCAGATGGTAACCAAACCTTAGCGTGTAATATTACCGATATTGCACACAGTTCAATATTGCCTCATGACCATGGAGTATCGATATGCATGCATGGTGCTCTTATCATGTTGACAGTTTTGCCATACGAAAGAAAAGTAGCATTAATTGCCCTCTCAAGCTCGTGCACTATAATATTTTACTCGGGTAATATTCGGGAAATAATCTTGTATAGATCCGCCAATAAAACTAACAGCCAAGATATAATTGGAATATTGTTGAAAATTTTCTTTAATAACAATAACGATAACCATGTGAGATGAGGCCTATTTGTATGTATATGGTATTTAAGGAATATTTGAAATTGTTGAACAGGTTATACGATATTACCTGATTTGGGTCAGTTTACGCTTAATAAACCGCGAAGCGAAGCGGTTTGTGAAAAGCGTAAACTGACCCAAACCAGATTATGCAAGTATAATCTGTTTAACAATTTCAAATATTCCTTATCATTTAATCTTAGCAACAAAATTTAATGATTCCTCGATTTGAATTACGATTATTTCGTGTGACTATTTGAATTTGTCGCTTGCGCATAGCAAAAAGTTTTTCCAGGCGGATTAGCCAATCAGATTGCAGTATTCAAATCAAATTAAATTATTCTAATTTAATCAAGTTTATTGCTTATTTTGAAAATAATTTTTACTTATTTCAAACAGTGATGGCCAGCAATTCCACCGTCGTCCAATATCAGCAAAACAAACAATCACCTCTCACCACCTATCATGAACACAAAAAATACAACCATATGTGGCGTTTGTTATTCAGATTCTGGCTTGGGGGATGCACACACATGTCGAGGGGTTAAACGGGTCGTTGGATCCCACCCTTCTTGATAACTGGATCTCCACCTACAATACAGATAGATGCAAATAATAAGTACCTGAACATATTCGCTTCCACTCAAAATGACCACACACTGTCACACATATTTATGACGACATAAACATAGGACAATACAATAGTAGGATCAATGAATGCTCGTAGTTAACTGACAACTAGGTAAGAAGGTAGAATCAGTTGTTTAAACACCATTACTCTAAGGATAAAACATTCGAACTCATAGTTCTAACAGATTAAAGCTTAATTATGTCCCCCCACCACCAGCAAAAAAAAGAAAACACATAATGGTGTTCTTGGGAGACCAGAGACAATTTTGTCATACTTGATTGACAATTTAGATAGCAAAAATGCAATTTTAAATGATATGATTCGTCTACGAAAATAGATATCTCAGATCATACTGTGAAAGATGAAGGGATGGTAAAGATAGAGAATATTCAGCATGTATTTTTAATTGTTTCTAAACGTATACTATTAAATACGTTTGAACTGTATTAGTGATTAATGGTATCTTTGTCAGGTCTCATTTGTTTGTGTATTATTGTATATGTTCTACTAATTTAATAAGGAACCACGAAAATTTCACAAATCAACGGATTATAGCCAATCGTATGACCGGAAATAATAAGGCAATATCTTTTCAAGACATCAATATTTAAAGATTAACCAGTTTTTGTTTCCCGTCCGTGGTACTGATTTTTTTGTGGTAATTGTTTGAGTTTCCTCATCTTCATGTGTTTTTTTTAATCAGGAGGTGTATTACTGATTAAGAATAATTTGAACACGCCATTTCTTGGGCACATGAGTTCATCCCCGATTTTTAGTGGGTTTCGTGTTGCTCAATATTTAGGTTTCTGTGTAGTGTTTCGTAGATCATTCGTTGTCTTTTTTTTTTCTTTGCCCATTGTATTCTCTGTCCTTCGATTATGGCTTCTGATAACCCATTTGATGTTTTCGAAGTTTTCTGGTAGCGTTTGATACAATTATGAAACTCAATATCATCAAAAAATAATTTGTTTCTGCGTGTGAGGCATTTTGTAAAATGTCTTTTAAATTTTTACTATTCAGGGGCCTCCGTATGGTAGTTTGGTTTACAACTTCCTATGCAATCAGTCCTAATCACCATTAAATTTGTGGGTTCGAATCCCACTCATGGCGAGATGTACTTGATACACCACTATGTGATAAATTATGTCAGTGACTTACGAAGGTCGATTGTTTTCTCCGTGTACTCCAGATTTCCTCCACCAATAAAAGTGACCGCCATGATATAACTGAAATATTGTTGAAAGTGACGTTAAACACCATAGCCATAACTACAACCTTTACTATGCATAGTTAATAACAACATGCGTACTGTAAGCACAACATTGATTAGATATATAATGCATTTATTGATTTAAATGATCTGATTTATTGTGCTTAACACCATTTTCCGCAAAATTTCAGCTATATCATGGCGGCCAGTTTTAGTGGTGGAAGAAGCCGGAGAGAACCACCGACCATGGGCAAGCAACTGGTAAACTTGATCACTTGCGGCTGCGAGTCGAGTGCACCTTTTTGTAATTTACGCTCCGTATTGGTGATAAGCTTGTATGAGTTGTTAAGTAATCCAACTAACTAACTCATTGGACCACCCGAGCCCTGATATACAATGCATGTTTTCGAGTAAACTTACATATTGATTTATTTGTAAGGGTCAGACCATTTAACTTCCAGGGGGAGGGGGGGGTATGTTTTTATTTTCTAAAAAATTATTCTGATTCCCAATGTTGCTGAACAAATTATTCTGATTTTAGTGGAGGAAAAAAACAAAATCTGATTCATATTTTTTGTCATATAACCTAATGTTAAATTCTTGAAAAAAAATTCGCGCTTTGCGCACCGAAAAAAAATAATATTCTAACTCTCGTGTTGTCCGAAAAAAACATTCTGAACGAAACAAATAACCTTAACCCCTCCCTCCCTCTTGCAAGTTAAATGGTCGGTCCCTAAGTTAATAATTTAAGATCCTCGTACCTTAGTCCGACATCATCAAGCAATTACCTTTCCTAAATAAAACGTAACAATAAATCATCATAGTGGAGACATCCCCATAAATAATTAGAAAAATATTATAATTTTAATATGTTCCAGGTGTCTAGTCAAAGATCTCTTTAATGTTGGGGAATTATACTATAACTAATTGACGAGTTTTCAGGTTGTTGACTGATTTTGTCTGTTTATATACTTTTGAGTTTTGACTTTCCCTTTGTAAGATTGTTCGGAGTTCGGTAATTTTGTTATTTCCCTTATTCATTATCAAAAATATATCACGAATGACCAAATAACACAGTACTCACGAATGCACGCAGCGCATGAATGAGTTACAACGTTATTTGGTCATGAGTGACATGTTTTTGATAATGAAACTCGTCAATTAGTTATAGTATTTATTATATAGTTAAAAAAAATGTTTCGAATCGAATTTAATATAAAATGAGTTTAATTGCACTATATTACGTGTGTAGCGTTGGGTTATACTATAATGTGTATCGCTTAAGAAAAAATGGACCCACCCACCCACGACAATAAAATAACTAAAATGCTTACATTGAAATATTATTTTAGTTAAATTTGATCCAAATTGAAGTGTACAGGAAGCCAAATAACATCTAAGTTTTACATTTCAAACTGGAAGTCTTCATATGACGTCGACAACGAAATGGCGCGAAATATAGCGAGAGTGAAATAACAATGGTAATTTCACTAGTGAAATTATCGTTTTTATATAACTCGGAAATCACGGGATTTCATCGATATCTATATAATAATCAATATTATCTCCGATTTTGTTTGTGCATTAGTATCTAACCTGATTGTTACATCATGTATATTTCTAAAATAACTACTCAGAAGAAAAAAGTTTGGATATGCCAGAGTGTGATAATAAGAAGCCTTTTAAAAAGGATAGACAATACAATGGACACAAGAAAAAGAACAAACAATTATCCACAAAACACTACACAAACTAAGTAAAGATCAAGCAACACGAACCCAATTTAAGATCGGGAGTGAAATCAGGGGCACTAAAAGGGTATGTGGTTTCTTCTCCACTAGTAGCTTCCGTTGGCTTACTATTTGACAAACCGGGGAAAATGTGCGCTTCTATATAGCCAACATTTATTTTCAAAGTAGAGTATATTTCATCTAAAAGTATGCAGTGCTCTCGATGGGATTAGATACCGATACCGTTCGCACCATAAGGTAACGCTACCAGCTGAAGTAAATGACTCTCTACTAACTAAATGCAGGGTGATTATGAACATACCACGGTTCAATGACTTTGTGTACACTACTAAGCACACAAACACATTGATGAGGATGTTTCAATTATCAACATTCAACGCAACAAGTTTGCCTATTCTGACTAAAGTGTGTTTATTAGTTGTTCGACGATATAAAATTATAAAATTATTGACTTCATACGAGGTTAGCATCGAAAGTTGTGAAGCCGAGGGTGGTTGTTTTCCCCGAGGGATTTTTCCAGAGAGAAAACGACCTCTCGATGGTTGACAACTTGATGTTTACCAAATATGAAGGCAATAACTGTTCTTATTATACCGAAACTACTCTAATATACTTTAAAATATGAATGTTTTGCTTTGTAGGAGACAGCAAAATAATTTCTGGTATAGCAAATACAATTACGCAACCGCACCGCAACAATGCATTTCAAAACACTTCTGGTTGTAAGGGGTTGTTGACTGGGTGAACACCTATTGTCCCCTCTACATTATATATGTTTGTGTTGTCCACCAGGATGTCTCCCACACCAGCAAATTTTCCGTAGAATTATCCAAATTGTCCTTTAATATAGTACAAAAAAATGTAAGGTATAATAAATACGGAACCGGACTGAAAGTTTTTCAACACATTTCGGTTGTCAAGGGTTTTAGACCAGAGGACAACCTCTTGTCTCCATCTGCTAAATGTATGTTTGGGTTGTTAACCTGTTTTTGGATTGACTATTCTTGATTACCCCTTCGGCTTTCTATAGCATTTATTCATGATGAAGTTGACATACGAACACAAAATTTATATGAATATATAAAGTGCTTACATTATTACAGATGTTTATGCTATTTACTTATTAATTTTTACCAATAAACGTGAATTATGTGCAATCTTTTTTTGCGCTGCCAATAATAATTGTGATGAATTCATTAAATTAGTCATTAATGCATGTATTTGAGGGTTGTCATTTTATTCATAATTAAAAAGATTGCATGACCGCATCTTTTCACTAAGAGCTTAAGCCCACCACATATTATTGAAGTGCATGTTCCATGGCAGGGAAGTGAGCGGCCGTGTGTATGTGTGTTAGTGGAATCGATGTTGCATGTTTCTACGATGTGGTATTTCTCGTTTTATTTTATCCATCAATGTTATCATATTGGTCTACAAAAGCTTTATTGGGACAATTTAAATTTAATGGATGTTCATTAAATCAAAGAAAATATGAAATAGGTTTTGTCAACGATTATCAGAATAAAATTATATATTTTTTTTAAATATGTACAATACTTTCATTTCAATTGCATATGGTATATGGTTTTAGAAACGCAATTAAATAAAATAAGAAAAATAAATATCCAGAACTTTTGCTGAGCACCAAATAAATGAACATATTTAGTAATGGCTTCCATTATCCATATCGATTCAGTCGTTCTTTGTTTCTATTTAATGTTACAGAGAAACTTAAATAATTGATGTTTTTGTTCTGATAGAAATCACAGTGAATGCAATTCTTACAACAATAGTACATGGTAATGTGTATTGGATATAAAATGGATAAGATCAGAGACATATAAAGAGTAACTTTTCTAAGAGACCAGTTTAGCGAGGCAACTTATTGCTTAGCAACAACGTTAATGCTGTGCACTGCCTTTTAGCAAGTGGGGGGAATTTATATAACGATTTTTTAATATTATTCCACTTATCTTACAGAACAGGGTTTAATGAGCTACAATTATATTTTCTTCCATATGTAAAATTCATAATATAATATAAAAACAAGCAGCCGTCGCGGTTGTGATCGTATGGTGGTTAGATTTACGACTGCATGTACAATCAGTTCTTATCACCACTGAAGCTGTATGTGCGAGTCCCGCTCATTGCGAGGTGTATTCGACACAGCATTAAGTGATCATGTGTATCAGTGACTTGCGGCAGGTCAGTGGTTTTCTCATGTTATTCCGGTTTCCTCCACCAATAAAGCTCACCGCCACGATATAGCTGATATATTGTTGAAAGTGGCGTTAAACATCATAACATGAACACCTAAATTACATATAAGTACAACTAAACGACATCAAATGTAAAACTGAAGCCATTGACTATTTGTTGCGTTATTTACCTAATTATATTTTACTATCATATATATCAAGAATGAGATCACAATCTAAAACAAATATATGGCTGAATATTAAATATTCCATTGACAAAATAATACACATATTCCATACTGACACCGTTGACCGCGATATTTTAAGGAATGCTGTATACTTGCAAAGCCTCCAGTTTGTATTATGAAAAGAAAGTTTAAACGTTATGTCCAACAATTTTACCAATATCAACAAAACGAAGAACCAACTCTCACGTCAAACCATTGAACACAAATAAGACATCGACATATGACGTTGATTCGGACAGGCACAAGAAATCGGCGGGGTTTAACAGGTTAATTGGATCCCAACTCACTCTTATGAGTGAGTGATTGTTGTTTAACACCAAATCAGCAATTTTTCAGCTATATCATGACGTGAACAAGTTAAATTTCAATAAGATGATGATAAAGTCCGCTTTGTTCTAGACCAACACACTTAGTTGGATTTTTATAGTGCTAGTTCACTGAAACAATTATCCGCGGATAGACATGTTGCTCCACTCGGACACATTATCCTGATTCCGAGCCAACCACTATTTCCCCTTTCTCCTGAATGCTGCATGCTTAGCGGGGAAGCAACAAATATCAATTTTATAGTATTTGGATTGATCCGATCCGGACTCGAACCTACGATCTACCGCGCTCGTAGCGAACACCTTAACCGTTACACCATCGATGCGGATGCATATAATTTGATCTCTAACAGCAATTCATATATTAAAAAACATGAATGACAACATAATCATGGACAATACAATAGCATGGTCATTGAGTGCTCATAGTTAAATGATTACTAGCTAGGAAGGTAGAATATGTTGATTAAAGAACATTACTCATGTATGTCTCATGATAGAAACGCAAGAAAGTTTGAAGATGCCAAACTGGTAATTAAAACTATAAATCGAAGGACAGGCGATGCAATGGCCGAATGAAAAAGGACAAAAATAAATTGTATAGGTGGGACCAACATCGTCACATGACTGAGCAATATTTAGTGAAAGGACATATTCTACAGTGAAATTAAAGGACCTGGCTACTTTCTATTCGTTTATCTTGAAATGCCGATTGACATCACACATATTTAACAAGTCAAAACATATCCGCTGTTCTATGCAAATTAAGGAACTAGTCGGCGAGAAGATGAGCACAGTTGATACCCATAGAAATGCCGACTGACATGACAAATATTTTACAAGTCAAAACATGGAGCATTTGGGCGATATCCGTGGTTATCTGTGACAGCTATCTTTTTTCTTTAAGCACTATTTATTCTATAAAACCATAAATGATGCATATAATACAATTGTTATAAACTTGGATTCACAAACAAGCTGAAGGCTTATGTTGATCTGTCTCTAAAAATACTTATATAAATATCACATTGTATGATTGTAACACAAGACATTCTTGCAACTGAAATTAATTTTTTTGTTCACCAAGTCATATAATATAAACCAAAAGAGAAATTCGATATCGTTTGGTCAGAATAAAAACGTAGATTTCAAATTTAGTGTAAATTACGCGTTTCAAACATTATCTTCATCTGGTACGCTAAACGCCAAAATATTTGAAAGCCATATAATTTAAAATATGTGCGGACAAGGAAGCAAAGTCAGTAAGCATAATATATGTATACCGGCAGATTTCACATTATATTTCTAGTTTAATATCAATTTCTCGTTAGTGCATATGGTTTTTGTATCTTTATTACTCGGCTATCTTGTATTTAAATAATTCACGTAAATCACTACCAGGTCGATATTTAAATATTGTACGACATTACATTGTGTTAATCAAGAGAAGACGGACAATACATACGTTTTTATATTTATTTTAGACAGAATAAAAAATGTACATGTATATCAAAAGACATCGTTCTCTTTGTACACTATGCGATGCAATAGGCATTCTAGTTTGTACTAATACACAAGACATTTTCAATATTTGTTTTACCATTTGTTGTCACAGTTAAATACTCTATAATCAAGGATCAGATTTATTTTTCTTTCGACATGCACATCTACAGTTAATACTACTAGAATCGTAATTCGGTAAAAATGGAATGTATTTTGAAAATGGCAATTTCTTCACTTGGTCAGTCCAGCTCTTTATTTCATATATTTCATATCCTTCTTCATAGTCTGAAGAAAGTGGTTTGTCTTTACTGTCTTCACTTGACTGTCCCCAAGCTAATAACCCTCTTTCTTCTTTTGTCCCTGTATAAATACATATCAAATGTTTTGTTACATTGTGTACATTTTGTTTTAATGTTACACAACAAAAGATCCACAACTTGTACTCGCCATCAACCAATTACACAAAATAAATGATAGTATCGGTACTGTCATGCATTGTTAAAGAGGCCTGTTCAGTACGATTTAAATTTTGTTGCCAAAGCAAACTACAAAATTCGCTAATGTTATTTGAAAAAAATACGTTAGCGATTTAGAAACTCATTGCCCATCTGTGTTCACCCTCATTTTAATGGGGTTCGTGTTGAGCGATATTTACTTTTCGGCGTAAAATGTCGTCTTTTTATCCTTTTTTCTTCTTTTGGTCTTTCTTTCGTCGGGCCTTCCATTAACGGCTTCTGATTACCCTTGCGCTATCTTCAAACTGTTCTTAGTTCGCCTGGGATATTTACATGGTTCAATATAATTTCTTACTATGATTTTCAATCAATGTTATTGTTTGGATGTTCAGCTATGTAAAACCGTTCTTTCACTGTTGTCATCATTTATTATATATACATCAATGGCGCACTAAATTAGATATCTTTATGTTTATCGCAGGGATTCAACACGCATGCAAAACGAATCACTTGGAGAATTTCACAAGATATGTTATTTAAAATAATATCAAAATAAAAGCAAGCACAACACGCGTTGTGCTTTTTCGAAAACTTTGTATGACCTAAATGTTCGTCAAATGGTTGTCATGTTTTTCCTTCAATTAGTGTATTAGTTTTTACTTTTACATTGGTTCAGCTTAGTATATTTTTTGGTATGAAATATATGTACAAGAAAATTCTAAGATGTCATAATCATTAGTTCTTGTTCCAAGATAGATTTGTTCATTATTTAATCATTATGAAGCATGCAATTTAAAACTTACAAATATGAATGATAAATCATATAAGAGCATACACTTGCTTACCTGGGACAGTGTTGTCAAGGAAACATGCTGAAAATCCTCCAACTAAAGATGGATTTGATAGAAGTATACGTATAAAGCTATCAAAACCTGCAGAGCCTACAGTAAATAATGATAAGATCAGACAAAACAGATCTTTTTAGTTTTTTGTGTTGTCCTATTATATGTATTTACGTTCTGATTTCCGTGTTGTGATGTCCGTTACGATTTCAGCATAAATATGATGTTCGATTTGTCTCTACCTCCAGTTGTTTGTAGGAGGGCACATGTCTTTTTTACGTTACTTGTGTTTGTTTTGCGCACATTGGTGTCCAAAACATATTGTGTTGTGTTTTTGTTTTGTTTTTATCGTCTTGTGTACCCTATGTTGCCAGTTTCACTGGATTTTCCACTATTGATTGCTCTTTCGGTATTCTCTAACGTTTATTTACTTCGAAATACCCGACTGTCAATTCCTTTTAATTCGTAGATACTAATTGTCGTGGATTGATACAACAATATCGTGGGTACATAAATTAACATTCCACGAACAATAATGAAATCGCAGTACGAGATAAATTAAGCTAAAACCAATAATGAACGGAACAATTCTTGACTTCGACGTAACAATGGAAGCGATATTCCTCACTTTAATCGGTAAGGGTTATGGTGTTTAACGCCACTTTCAACAATATTTTAGCTATATCGTGGCGGTCAGTTTTATTGGTGGAGGAAACCGGCGTACCAGTAGAAAACCACCGACCTGTCGCAAGTCACTGACATACGTTGTCACATAATGTTGTATCGAGTACACCTCGCCTGAGTGGGATTCGAACTTACAACGTTAGTGGCGATATGCACTGATTGCAAAGGTAGTTGTAAATCCAACTATCATACGATCACGACCACGACGGCCTCCTTAAGATTTAGAAGTTCAACTGAATATAATATTGCTTAATGCCCAATTTTTGTTATTATTTACATTATTTTATACGTATAAACTTTATGTGTGTTTAACGTGCAGAGTTAATAGTGTACACACAAAGTGCGAAGATACCAAAGAAACAATCCCAAAACGTAATTTCGTAGGACATATAATAAAATAGTCAACTGAAAAAAGACAAACAATGGTAAACAAAACAGTACACTAAAACGGTGATGAACTCAAGTGTTTCAGGAGGATATGTAGTTCCAGCTCCACTAGTGGCACCCGCAATTGATAATTCTTAGTGTATGTGAGAGTTGGTATGTCGTTTCGTTTTCGTATTTTTAGGGGTTTTCTTTATTGTACGTTAACGATGTAATCTTGTTTTTACTTCGCTATGTCATATATTACTGATCTATTGTATTTTTATTAGTAGTGACTGCATTAGACAATCATTTGACTTAGATCAAAAAATGAATAACAAAAGCTTCTTTCGCCAATCACCATGAAATGTCTTTCATTATTCAATATGATACCTGTATTTATTCCAGCTGCATTTCCCTTTGCCCAGAATGGCAGCATCAGACCAAGAAGAGTAGATACTCCGATTATAGCAAGATTTCTTGTTGATTGCATGTCAATGTACTGAAGATTTGACATCACCAATCCAATAAACATTCCAAAGCCTATGATTTGTACTCCACCCAAAACCGGATACGGAATGGTTATGAACACAGCTGCGAGTTTTCCAATTATTCCAAACAGAATCAAAATACAAGGAAACACGGTAAATACGAGTCTGCTCGCAACCTGCAACACACATAAAAATGGTATATGGAAAAAATGTACATATAAAATTATCATTATGAAGGTATATCAAATAGGAGACAGAAACAGGCGCCATATTTGTTGATTGTCTCTTCTGTTGTAGCTTCCTTGTAATGTAGGGTCGTTGTGGCTGTGATCGCATGGTAGTTCGATTTATAACTACCTATGCAATCAGTGTATTCCACAACAAACATGAGTTCGAAACCCGCTCAGGCGATGTGCACTCAAGACAACATTATGTGAACAAGTTTGTCAGTGACTTGTGGCAGATCGGTGGTTTCCTCCGGGTACTCATATCTTCTCCACCAATAAAACTGGCCGCCACTATATTGTTAAAGGTGGCGCTGAACACCATAAACTCACAAAAAACAGCCATGTAATATACATGTATGTAAATTGTTATCAAAACTTTCTTTTTTTTTAATAAACAGTAGCTCAAATACAACAAAAAATAAAAATAATAATTTTATCTTACTTTATAATGGATAACTTGGACGTAAAATCATGCATGATAATTATACTATTGACCGGCAGGGAGGTCAACAGTTACAGGTACATAATATTTTTCATCAAATTATCTGTTGCATTAATTTGAATAAATTGACCGCTAACGTGTATACAATTACATGCCATATCTCAATGTAAACAATCGTATCGTACACTAACCTTCGTTATACCGATTGACCCAATATGACCTCCATATGTAGATGTGGCGTGCCCAGCACCAAAGAAACCAGATATCATACTGAGGCACCCCTCTACCATTATACCTCTGTTAATTGCATGAATAGGTGGAGGTGGAACGCGTGCCATTTTGGCGCATGCGTGGTAATCGGCAATTGAGTCAGTAATGGAATACAAAGTTGCTGTGAAGAATGCCATGAATAGTCCACCTGAGAAATCTATTTTACCAAACTGTCCTGAGGAAATAAACTGTCAAATGTAAGCAAACTGATATACGTTTTGTTTTTATAACAAAGCACATATTCCTGTCTCCTATCTGCTATTCCGCTTAATCAAATTAAAGACTATGAAATTGGTATTTGCTGTTTTTTCTGCAAAGAACGCAGTATTTAGCAGCAAGAGCAAATACTGGTTGGCTCAGAATGCGGATAATGTGCCCGCCGAATGTTTGTCAGAGAGATAGCACTATAAAAATCAATCCAAGAGTGTTGGTCTAGAGCGAAGTGAACTCCCTCATCATCCCATCGAAGCATAGCTTGTTTTCGCCATGATATAGCTCACTTGTGGCGTGAAACAACAATCACTCACTCACTATCGATATATATATATACCTTTTAGTATGATTAATTATACATATTATGTATAGGGGGTCCGTCGTGATCATGTGATAGTTGAATTTACAACTACTTGTGCAATCAGTGTAGTTGTGATTTCGAATCCCGCTCATGCCGAAGTGTACTCGATACAACATTATGTGATACAATATGTCAGTGGTTTCCAGGTAGGTGGGCAAACCTGTTTCCTCCACCAATAAATCTTACCGCCACGATATAGCTGAAATATTGTTAAAAGTGGCGTTAAACACCATAACCCTATTATGTGTAATATCTATTTTATTTTCATTTTACCTGGATATGGAAAATAAAACCATGGCGTTGTTTTAATGACGTCAGTACGTGAATCTGTTCTAGCACCATATTGTTCACTGTTTTTATCATCAGGTATAACGTTTGTTTCTGTAAATATGGCGGACAAACTCCATCCAATTAGAATTGAGATCAGAATCTGGTGGTAATATACAAATATTAGTAAATTAGGTAATATTAATAATACTAATTATTTAGGTAAATAAACAGGTTTGGAAATAAAATTTTGTCAAAATTTAATATTATGAAAATGAAATGCAAATATTTGTTAATTACGGGTATAAAAATACAAAATACTTGATCAATTATGACACATCTATAAATAAATTAATAGATTATTTAAGTACAAATGGTCAGAATATAAGTTTCTGGAAACACAATGCAGATATTAACAACGCTTTCAAATATATAGCTGTTATACTAATCTTATCTTCTAAATATCATAATATAAATAAAATGAATATCAAAACAATACCACACTGTCCAAAATCCAATAGTAAAATCGTAGAAACAGAGCTAACCTTGATTCACCTAGCACACACATAAAGTAGGATTCAACGTGTAGGGTTAGGTTTTTGGTGCTTAGCGCCACTTCCAACAATATTGCAGTTCTATCGTTGTATTCAAAGTGTAATATAATCATATTTTAAATATACAATGTAGCTTGATGTGACGAAATATACAATTTTTTTGCCGAATTCCAAATATATATAACTTGGTCTTAGATCGTCAAACTACAATGATGGTTTGTTCATTAAAAGGATGAAAAATTAACATAAAATAAAAATATCTCCAATTTAATACAATGTAATGTAAGAAGAAATGTTTAATCCAACCACTTTTTATTGAAGTACCTGTACCAAGCAAGGAAAGTGTGCGGTATAACTATGTTAGGGGTATAACTATTTGCCTCTTTCTACGATTTTTCGACTAGATTTTGCAACTGTTCCGACAGTGTGATATTTATTGCTTTACATTTTTTGCTTTGCTTTCCATCAACTAATATTCATCATAGTATATTAATGGTAGCTCGCCATTCACACCCAGACTTCGCTAGACTGCAGAATATTGATGTTCCTGAACTCCTTATTTGTTTTACATTGTTAGCTCAGTAGTTGTTTTCTTCCTTACGTTTGTTATTTTATTGTGATATTAATTTACAAGCAGATAAGTGTTATGTGTTAGTACTTTTCCAAAGGACTTGATTTGATAGTTATTTTTTATATGTTTTCATTAAGATTAAACAAATATATATTTCTATATTTTTAAGACATATATGCAAGAGTTACATTTTCGAAAGTACTCGGGTAATCAGTGACAAAGGTATCCCAAATATAGAAAAACACAAGATCCACGTACATTATCTCTCTAGCACTGGGTACCTAGGGAGCGAAGTAAGAAGAGTTTGAAGATACCAAAGGGGTAATCAGAATCCGTGAATTGAAGAAGAACAAACAACACAATGACCAAAATAAAAAGTAAAAAAGGACAAGCAACGATCTACAAAACATACACATAAAACAAAAGATCGAGTAACAGGAACCCCACTAAAACCCCGGGGTGAACTCAGGTAAAGATGTGGATTTTTATTGAAGTATTTGTACACATGAGCGAATACTCACTGACAGGACTTGATGTAATGGATACCTGAGAACATGCCACCTTTTCTTCGGAGTCCAGACAGGTATCGGCATTCTTTTACCATCTAGATATAATGACAATACTAATGATGTACCACCAGTGCTATTGATGATATTAAACAAATAATGTACGATTGTTTGATAGGAACAGTGAAATATGGTCACATAAGGCAAGTGGTCACTTCATACAGGTTTAATTGATATGAAATGCATTGTGAAGGGAAATAAAAATTATGGTCACATAATACAAGTTTTCGCTTAATAGAGGTGGTCACTAAAGCAGGTTTAACTGTATTTTTATTTCTATCCATGAACTCATACACGAATGTATCCACGAACCCCTGACAAAATAAATACGACATGGAGAGAAACATAAGTTCTGTTTATATATGGAATATTTCTCTATATAGTAATGGAATACGATACATATGAATCTGAAACCTCATGATCAACAATCATAAAAGATGTCATCATGTACATATCTGCATCCTTGCCAAAGTCCAATAGGTTTTACTCAAATGTTTTGATTAGTGTCCTTTTGTTGTGTTATGTGTCCATATGTCCATAATTCTTTTATTTGTACGAAACGTGAATGAAATATGAAAAGAATAAAAACGTGGGTATCAAATCAAGTACGCTCAAGAATATTTGAAAGCCAAATAAATGGAAATTGTTTCGGAGCCATTAAGCCAAAGGGCCAATCAGGATATCCAATATCGACAAAGGTGAAATATGCTTGATACTAATTACATTATTTCGGAACAAGTTCGTAAATTACAAAGACATAGTGAAAACATGATATGCCTTAAAAATAATGAATTCACGTGGTGCAATGTCTTGTTCCGATGATAGCATTCATCTCTATTTTAAAAGTAAACATACATTAAATATGTCTTCATTGTGAAGTACTATATGAATTTTCTCCCGTTAATAAGGGGCCATTGTGGTCGCCATCGTAAAGTAGTTGGATATATAACTACATATGCAATCATTGCCTATCACCATTAATGTTGTGAGTTCGAATCCCACTCTTGCGACAGGTCGGTGCTTTTCTCTGAGTACTCAGGTTTCCTCCAACAATAAAGTTGACCGCCACGAAATAACTGAATAATCACCATGACCATAACCCCTCCCGTTAATATAAGTTGGATAATTATAATCGAATGAAATTAATTCGCATTTCAAAGATAAGAACAGCTTGAAAATACCAAAGAGGTAATCAGAATCCGTATATCGTAGAAGAGCAGAAAATGCAATGGCCAAAAGAAAAAGTACAATATATAATAAGTATAATAGGAGTAGCTAATGTTCTTGGTCTAATGCTGCCATTTTGGGCAAAGGAAAATGCAGATGGAATAAATACAGGTAACATACTGAATATTGAAACGCATATCATGGTGATTGGCGAATAATTGCTCTGTAAAAAGAGTTTGAAGACATCAAAGGGGTAATTAGAATCCGTAAATCGAAGGACAGACAACACAATGACCATAAGGACAAAGACCGCTCTACAAAACATACATATAAAACTAAAGATCGAGTAACACGAACCCCACTAAAAACCGGGGGTAAATATCAAGGTACCTCGGAAGGGTAGGGAGTTCCTGCTCCACTAGTGGCACCTGTCATGAGGTAAAGGGTACCAGATTATGGTGTGACATGTTACAGAAAACCGAAGAGGCAATCAGGATGAACAACCCAGAGACACTGGGAACATTGGGCACACAAGACACGGCACAAAGACATACCAAACAAACAAAATACAACACAGAAAACTACAAATATGAGCAACACGGAATTGTATCATGTAAAACGCAACTGGTTATGATTTGAGAACAAATAGTTATATTCTAAAATACTTACATAGCAGCAATGCCCCAATGGACTTGGCAAAATTTTGTTGTTACTTTAAATGCGTTAAGACCAATCAGTAGAACTGTAGGAATGACAGTAATTGGTCCTACATATTTCATGACGAAACCAACCAGACCGAACATTCCTGTCAACATGTGAATAAAACCAGCAAGTGCTAAGCATCCCATTGTCTGTAAATAAAGAAATACTGATGCAAGATGTCGTATGTTTACTTTTCCTTTTTGTCGTATCGTGGCAAGAAAAGGTAAATTTTCTATTATAGCTGTCCTTGGCTTGACATTTTTCGGTGTATCGTGGCGGCAGAAAGGTCAATTGTCTATTATTTCTGTCCTTAGCTTGTCCCGATCAGGGAAAGCACATTAACCATTTCACCACAGAAGCTGTCCAAGAAATAATCGACCGGTAGTACATGCACTGGGTATTTCTACCTCCTGCAAAGACACATACAAATGCATTTTATATGCAGAGATAAGGTAATATATTATATTTATCCTGTAACATGATAAATCTATCAAGAATCATAGGGTTGTGGTTTTAGGTGTTTAATGTCACTTTCAACAATATTTCCGTTATACTGTTGCAGTCAGTTATATAGGCTGTAGTAGGACCTTGGTACACTGGTAATCTACGAAAATTAAATAAAAAGCAATGTGTATTTTACTTTATATTAAGGTTAGATGGTGGATTTGACATCATCACTTTCCTTATTCGATTGACTGTTTCTGGTTACATCATTGGCATCTTCAAGCTTTTGACAATTATATCGTCTGTCCTAGTGATTTACGGCTTCTGTCTGATTACCCCATTGGTATCTTTACACTTTAGACCAGTGTATAGTCTGTCCTTTGATTTACAGCTTCTAATTACCCCATTAGTACCTTTACACTTTAGACCAGTGTATTGTCTGTCCTTTGATTTACAGCTTCTCATTACCCCATTGGTATCTTTACACTTTTGACCAGTGTATAGTCTGTCCTTTGATTTACAGCTTCTGATTACCCCATTGGTATTTTTACACTTTAGACCAGTGTATAGTATGTCCTTTGATTTACAGCTTCTGATACCAGTGCATTGTCTGTCCTTTCATTTACAGCTTCTTCAAGTTTTTCCCTGAGTAATGTGATATAGCAATATGCGTACCTTGTCGACAAATATAACCTTTCTTTGCAAGAGCTTTAGAAACAGGAAGAAAAACAAATCTCTGATAAGCTGTTCTTTCCTGCTTCGAGGAAACTCCGAATAAATTTTTATCCAGCAATTGTGTGATTTTGAGAACTAATAAAGGGTGTCAAATAAACTTCTGTGTTATAAGGTCATGGACCTGATAAAGCATTTCTGGTATCAGAACAATGTGGAGCGACAGAAATAAACTGTCACAGTATATGTTCTGACGTCACAGATGACACCATTGAAAGCGATTATAATGACGCTTGTTTAAATTATTTTCAATTTAGCAGGTGTTTTGGACTTTTTTGATATTTCAGGATAAACACAATATGCGTACATGGTCGATAAATATATAATTAAATTGCCCTCGCTATGAAACAGGCTAGAACCTCGCTTTCTGTTTTTTTCTAAAGCTCCTGCAAAAAAAATCAATAATTTCCTACTTTTATATATATTGTATATATATTTCCCGACAATGTACATATATTGTGTTTATACTGTAATGTCATGTATGTAGCAAATTGTTAAATTTACAAATAAACAGGGGAAGACAGTGGACATTTTTGTTTGAAATTCTTATTTGGTGTCTACAGCGCGGTCCGTGTTAGATCTGTGTCTATATTGCGATTCGCGTTTAATAGGACACAGGATACCAGGATCGATCGAGATTCCATACGTATTGGATACTTCATTTGTCTGGTAGACGTGCACAACCAGGTTTATACGTGCGCTTGTATATAGTCAGTAAATGAACTGCTTGCAGCATAAATACATATTGCATTAAGGCTTTAGTTTCATTCTTACCTAATACCTATAGTGACCTGGGCTACTGTGGTAAGTCCTGACATAAGCAGTGTAGTTGATAATAACATTGCTTTTAAGTTGTAATCTTCCTCTGCACATGCAAATTCTGCTACTAATATAGCCATTGATAGACACCATGGTAGAGCCAATAGTATATTCTGGAAAGACAATTCATTTCTAATAAGGCACGTTTGCTAGGTCAACACGAAATTAAACTACACCTGCGCCCGAAAATACATAATATAATTAAAATTATGTTTGTATTGTATCTTTTGTTCACTTGTTTGCGATACAGTAACATAGTTAAAGAAAATAAAGATACAACAAACATCTTGCTTTAATTAGATTGCAAAATATCAAATCTTTATATATTTGAATTGCTAATTCTTAAATGATAAAAGCAGATAGTTTGAAACCATTATTTGCTTGATTGATTGATAGTTGCAGTTCACTGGCAAATAGTTCATGCATATTCCTGACGAGTAAAATATCGACAATATATAAAAACTGTAGAGAATGGCCGAAGTGGAAGAAAACTAGGTAAACTACATTGCCATGCCACTAGAACAGTCGGGAGAGTTGGGCAGGGACGACAAATTTAGTCTTCTGTTGTGGCTACAATGCCTACTCTTTCTCGAAATCTTCAAAAGAGGTAACGCTGCATTCACCAAAACACATTACCCACTCTAGTCCACAGTCAGACTTCCAATTATATAACTTGACAAATCAACCCCAACCCGAATCGAGACAGCATTCCTATCCGCCACCCACCTGAGGATGTCCTGGGCAGCTCTTTGGGTTTCGCACTGGGCACCGTTACTAGTATACAATACCCTAAGAAGAGCACGTTCTAGTATTGTTAATATAGAAAAGTGTTAATTACTATAATAATTTATTGACACGGTTGTCTGTATGATATGCCATTATAGAAGTGGTTAGGGGGAAATTATTACGACGGGTGCCTCTAGTGGAGCAGGAACTGTCTACCCTTCTGGAGCACCTGGGTTCACTCTCGGTTTTCAGTGGGATTCGTGTTACTCGATCGTTAGTTTTATGTATATGTTTTGTAGTTCGTGGTTTGTCCTTTTGTCCTTTTTCTATTGGCCATGGTGTTGTCTGTTCTTCGATTTACGGGTTCTGATTACCCCTTTAGTATCATCAAACTCTTTTTATAACACCCAAGCAAGGCAGCCATTTTTGTCCCTAGCATATGAACTAAATTTTAAGAGGGAAAAACCAATAGAAAAAATAAAATGCATATCATATTATTATCATCTCACAATGTCAATCTAACTACAAGGTATACGTCAATCTGCAACAGCTGACTGCACGTATAAACAACCTGTGATTTCATTAATAACAAGTTATTAAATGGCATAATCTTTAACCATTTTAATGTGTTTTACTGGCAACGATCTTGGGTACCAAATATATTCAGCAAATTCTTGTTTGAGTGATATTGTTATGCTGTCAATTCTATGATTTATGAGATCTTATAGTAATTGTAACCAGTCCCTATCACCACTAACGTTGTGAGTTCGAATCCAGTTCATGACGAGGTGTACTCGATACAACATTATGTGATAAAGTTTGTTAGTGACTTGCAGGTCGGTAGTTTTCTCCGGGTACTCTGGTTTCCTCCACAAATAAAACTAACCGATACGATATAACTGAAATATTGTTGAGAGTGGCGCTTAACACCATAACATTAATCCATAGTTTTCAGGTTGCAGCAATATGAGATATCGAATCACCAGCTACTTAAGAAATAAACGGTATATTCTCTAAATAATGGAAAATAACGTGTATAAAATTTATTTGCGAGTACCGAGAATAAGAGTTTAAGATACCAAAGGGGTAATCAGAATCCGTAAATCGAAAAACAGACACAATGGTCAAAGGAAGAAGGACAGAAGAACAAACAATGATCTACGACACATACACATAAAACTAAAGATCGAGGAACACGAACCCCACTAAAAACCGGGTGTGAACTCAGGTACAGATCATTCTATTGAGGTAATTCCTCATCAATGTTACTCGTCAATCGAAAATTGTACCTTGAATTTGTAGCAGTAGAACCAATTGAATATACGAATGTAGTGTTTTTTTTTATTTCTACCACCAGCTCCCTTGCTCCCTTACATTCACATTCAGTTTGTTTGTTTGCTTGATGGTTTGATGGCTTTTAACACCACTTCCAACAACATTTCAGTTAGATGGTGGCGGTTAGTTTTATTGGTGGAGGAATCCGGCTTACCCGGAGAAAACTACCGACTTGTAGGAAGTCAATGACAAATTATATCACATATCGTTGTGCACCTCGCCCTAATCGCGATTCGAACTCACATCAGTGGTGGTAGGCACTGATGTCATAGGTAGTTGTAAATCCAACTACAATACGAACACGGCCACGACGGCCCCTAGTAATAGTCGGTAATTCATGCATAGCTAACCACAACAGTCACCACGGCTTCATTGTTTTCTGTATGTACACTCTGCGTCGACATATCTGTGATTTTGTATATTTCCCTGGTACCAATATTGAATATCTCGTCTTCATTCTGAGGATTGCTGCTTTTATGTCCACTTTCCGTCTCACCATGTAAATCGATCCCATGGTTGACGTAAGAATTGTGATTTTGCATTTTCAATGCAGATAACTAACTATATTCATGCTTATGAAAATACAACTTTGCTTAATTTATATTTTAACATGTACATTGTCAAGATGACAAATTTAAATAATAAATTCATTATTCAAATTGTGAACATGTTAATAAAGAAGAAACACCTTGGTGTAGAAGTTGTGGGTTCGATCGCCGGTCACGTGAAACCAAAGACAAAAATATGGTTTCGGTTGCATAACTATTAAGGTGCACGAACAGAAACTAATTCGTTCATAAGCAGAATAATGTGTCGCATTAGGGCGAGTGTTCATTTAATCTATCCAGTTTTCATTGAAGTGCATGTACCAAGCCAGGGGAGTGGTAGGTGTATCGATTGTGATCCTGTTTCTACGAATTTGATTTAATTTTGGAACGGTTTTGACTGTGTGGAATGTTTTGTTTTGTATTTCAGTTTACACACATAACATTAAATATATTTTTGTCCCAAAAGCATTGATGTGATCTTAAGCCAAAGCGAAATAATGCACACTGTTATTGCAATATCTTATCACCATGGCACTAATCTTGTTTCTATTATTTTATTTCTGAACACTACGCATTTGTGCCAAACACTGAATACCTGGAATGCTAAATTACGGTGTTTGTATTGTTGGTAAATACACATTGTTGTACCGGTGTATTTTTCTATGTATTACTTTTTATGGTTAAGGCGATAATAAGTCTCACGGTCAAAAGTCGAGGTCGTGTATGACCTTTAGATCATTTCATAATATATACGAATGTTAATGGGTGATAGATAGCCCCTGTGTCTCTACGATCGGTGTGGATTTATCGACCTATTGGACTTTCCAACTAAAACGTATTAACAAACTGCCTGCCTTAGCCCACATACATATTCTGGCTTTTATACTATATTCATTTTCTGCGGCTTAAATATCCGTGATAATAAGATTTGATTTTCATTAATTCAACATTTTATTTCCACAAGAAAGTCGATATAAAGAATATCATCGGAAATGTTTGCTATGCAACGACGGTAAATCTAGGTCTTGTTTCGGTATCCTGTGGTTCTCTCATGAATCCTCAGTTTTGAAAACCACGTAGGTGAAAACCGGTCTCGTCCAATGTAAGAATGCACACATTGATATAATATTTATATTTTTTAAATCGTCCGTGATCGTAAAGCAATCTTGATATTCCAGTAATAAACAAATATTATAATTGCCTTATATTGTGGAAGAATGTTTCTTATTCAGACTGTGGATATTGAGATGCTCAATAAATATGCCCACCGTCCCATAAAAAGAGAGCTTTTTTGTCATTGGACATATGTTAATTTTAATTCGTTCTAATTCATTTTAAGCATATTTTATTCATACATAAATGAAATGGATTGGATAACAGGCAATAGCCTATATAAATCCTCTCCATACACAAGGCAACAGCAACAATCAACAATGCATGCAGTTAATATTTACAATACACAATATGAAATTTCATTCTCAAAGGGAAATAACTCGAGTATACAGTAGCAGTCAGAAATCTCATATATTCAGTTATTGATAAGTAATTAACATTCATTAGATTTTATCGACAATTTGGCTGATACGAGATCTACTAATTTTCTTTTAATACACTTAGTTGCTATCTAAAAGTGTTACCAGTGCACGATGCTGCTAGATTTATTACCTCTTAATTTAATCTAAATACTTAATTCATTTCAAAATGTTTTTATTAGCATGCAGTAGGTAATCATAGTGTAAATATGAGATGTATGACATTATATATACATGTATATATTTATAAAGCAAAATAAATTATAAATAGAATATCAATAAGTTAATTTAATTTAGTCATGTGAGAGGTATAGTACCGATATTTGCAATCATGGTCCATCATAAAATGTTTAAAAAAAATTAAATTTATATTACTATTATTATCAAATCGTTTGCTCCGCTTAATAAAGGAATGTACTGCACGAAATAGTTTTACATTCTAATTATAATCAGAGGTTTCACTTCCAGAAAGAATGGTTTGAATAGTAAATTCTCTTTCATCGATACAGTCATTGATAAATGGCAAAATCACACCACATTGGATCCGGAACACACTTTGAGAAAGACAATTGATGGTATTGTTGGTATTTTACAAAAAGATTATCCACAATTTCATTTGATTCAAAATAAACCTTCCATGTTTTATCAAAATGCAAAAGTTTTCTTCACAAGACGTGGTTCTCATTTGTATATTACAGAACAATTTCCATTGACTGCATATGCTACTCCTTTATTACTCTACAAAATGATTTCTGTTCCACATCCAATCAGTCAAACAAACACTACAAAAGCTTCACAAATTCTAAACTTACCAAATTATATCGCACTTACACCAAATCATCGGCACTTTACGACATTTAATTATAATACTTTATATGCTTGTGATTTTAACAAATATATTACTTGTGACATCTCATTACCTTTGCGAAATATAAATCCTTCTACTTGTATTTTTGCTTTACTTCCTGATAACAAAACCCTTATTTTCAAGCAGTGTAATTTCAGATTCTTACCAGAACTAACAAAGCCAGATATTGTTTAGATATCTCCAACATCAGTGTTATTGACAAATATACCAGAAGTAACCATAAAGTGTCCGAATAGTACAGTAAAAACACCAGGTTGCAAGCATTGCATTCAAATATACCTTGTCTTTGTACAATTCGTACTCAAACAATCACATATCACCCAAAATTAGTAAATTGTCAGGAAAATCAGCAAGCAATTACACGACTTTACCCTGTAAACTTAGCACTACTTCAAGCATTCTTCGGATCTGAACAAGTAAAATCTTATTTAGGAGACACTTACTTCAAAAACATGGTAAATGTTTCGTACCTGATTTTAAATTGTACAAACACAAATTTAATTATATTTTAGCGTCAGATCAAATTGATCATCTTAGTCTTATACAAATGGTAACAGCTGCAAAGTCAGATGAGAAAATGTTCCGAAACTTAGCAGAACCTCTACTTGACGGTCAAATTGAATTAGAGTAAATTGGCCGGATGTAAATGGTTATTTAGGACTTATTTCTATTATTTTAGGCGTCATTTCTTTCATAGGTTTTATTTATATGTGTTTACAATTTAGATCATTACAAACTTCACTTATGGTTTTACAACAAGTTCACAATGTACACAGTAAACCTACAATACCGTCTTTTATTTTTGAAGCATCAACAGCAACCACGGACAGTTCAATTTTTGATTCAGAACTGCTAAAAGAATTTACATGGGTTCACGGCTCTTTAATAGTCGGAGTTTTAATTTGATTACTTTTAATTGGCGTTCTTGTGTGTCTTATAAAACGTAAATCTGAAGACACAACTTTAGTTCTTGAACTCACATCTGGTGGTTCATTTGTCACACTTTCGATTATATTTTTTCCGTTGTGTCCTTCGTACTGGGATGTTCAATCCCCGGTCACAATTCATAATTGGAGATTAGAGAAGTTTCCTTTTGACGATTTACTACTCGATTGGCCCGGATGTAAAGTTACAAACAAATTAACGAAACAAAGTTTAACGGTAAAAACTTCTCTTAAAGTTGGCTTACTTAATTCTCTAAAAGTCAAGCGTATAATAAATCAACCATATTGTGCATATATATTGATTGTACATCAAGGCTTTGATATACCCTTGCACGAAATTGAGATTAAAATTTTGTATAAAAGGGGCATCCACCTTGTGTCCAACACCTCGGTGTTGCGACATTAAAGGTTTTAAAGAAACTTCCGTTTCTTACTCTATAAGTTATCTGTTAAAATAAACCATTTTAATTTACACTTTCTTTAATTAAATAATATTTTATAATTAAGAGTTAAAGCACGATATTAAAAACTATAACAATCAAATAGAGTTTATGCAAATAATTTTTAATTCCAAATTCCAACTTTTAATTATTCACACAATTGATTATATCGTTAAATATACAATTAGATATACAATCTCAACTTACATATACCAGTACGTTTTAAAAATAATAATGTAGCGTACATATTTTTAAACGGTTTTTGGTCAACAATATTTAAACTAGATCTAAAAATATCTTTCCTTGGCTGAAAATGAGGACAGTCCTTTTTGAATTTTAATGAAAAGCTAAATGTTATAGCATGGCTTTAAGAGATGGTTGATGCAAGGCTAAATGGTTCATCAGTGTGCTAATCGAATAGTTGCTCCAGGGTACCAATGGTGGGAGTTCAACTCTAGCTAATATTAATAAAACAATTTGTAATAATGATGACTTGTGCATGTTTCTGTTCAAGATAATTATAACTCCACGTTATACTACTAATGCTAAAATGTGATACTATAAAAGTAATAATGTTCGCTTATTTTGAGGAGAACGTCAGACAGCGAAAAATAGTACCCTCGAAAAATTGTAACACAAGATTACTGATGTCAGTCCTTGATAGTAGTAACTTCAACCCAACATGTTAACTTTTCGTATTCTTTACAATGTCAATGTGGAGTATTTCTATCAAGTGTGTTTTGTGAACTTTTTATTTTGCACAAAACGTATACTATATATTTAATTATTGGTATTTTTATATAAAGTTGAAGTATTTTCCGGTATTTCGTTTTCATTGTGTATCCGATTGTCTCCCGTGTAACCATACAATTCAATTCTATTTATAGTTTTCAGGCCAACTGATCATGTCAAACTGTTTTATGATCATGACCTCCTATTATAATTAAGACATACACAAATGTACGTTTCAAGAACAAAATTTAATTACAAAATTACAAAAAATACTGCCATAATTACAGGTACACTGAGTGTCA
>JYMV01046593.1_pt1 | contig 26539 bp, 27 predicted proteins | sample 338911 | NCBI WGS metagenome assembly JYMV01 (sample SAMN03354496, study PRJNA234377) | hydrothermal vent metagenome | biome: Deep sea; feature: Hydrothermal plumes at the Eastern Lau Spreading Center, Western Pacific Ocean; material: Seawater | place: Tonga | collected 2009 | depth 2000 m m
TGCTTAACGCATTAAATGACTTTTACATTCAGGGTGTAGAAACTTCAATTCCTCTTTACAAAACAATTTTAGAAACTGAAGAATACAAGAATGGAGAACTCTCAACAAACTTTTTGAAAAGATTTGATATCATAGATAGGCTAAAAGAAGATTTGAAAAACCAAAGAAAAGATAAACAACTTGCAGCAATTGCCGCAGCTGTAATGCATTCAACATTTTACCAAAGCAGAGTAAAATCATCAACTGTTACAAACCCACGATGGAAAAGCCGAATGGATAGATAAGAAATGGAATTCAAACTTGAAGATATAGAAGAAACTTTCAATGGAGAGATTGTTAATAAGATTTCAAATAATGAATATCTAATTAAAATTCAAGATAAAGAACATCACATCCAAATTCTTGATATTAATTCTCGCGGAATGGAATTTGTGTTGGATAATCACTATCACAACGTAAACTATCTTGAAAATCAAACTGGAGAAATGAAAATCGTTCTAGATGGCGTATCACTAACAATTAACAAGAATTCCAAATTGGATGAGATTGTTTACAAGAGTTCAGGTGGAGCTGATGTTAGTTCTGTACAGATCAATCTGAGAAGCCAAATTCCTGGGAGAGTAGTTTCCATAGAGGTTAAAAATGGCGACAAAGTCAAAAAAGGTGACGTTGTATGTGTTTTAGAATCAATGAAGATGCAAGTATCTGTAAAATCACACAAAGATGGTGAAGTAAAAAATTTAAAAATTAAGGAAGGGGTATCTGTTAATAAGAATGATATTTTGGCTGAGATTGAATAAAACTAATTTCCCTTTTTGAGGAAATCCATAATTTCCTGATAATTTGGTTCTTTTAATGGATCTTCTGAAATCCATTTGTACACTATAATGCCATTCTCATCAATGATGAAGACAGAGCGTTTTGCAAAATTATAGTCCTTTAGATGTAAAAGATCAGGTACTAAAATATCATAATCTCTTATTGTTTTACTATTGTAATCACCAAGTAGTGGAAAGTTAAAGTTGTGTTTCTCAGCAAAAGCCTTGTTTGCGAATGGACCATCATTGCTGATTGCAACAACTTGTGCACCTAGGTTAGAAATATCATTCCAAGAATCTCTAAATGTACAAAGTTCTGCCTCACATACCGGAGAACTTGCGGCAACGATAAACGACAAAACTACCTTTTTACCTCTAAACTCACCCAGCGTCCTCATCTTCATATCAGGATCTGTGAGTTCGAAATCTGGAGCAGAATCTCCAATATTCAGTACCATCAATCAGATCCTAAAATGTACTATATCAATCATCTGGAATCGTATTGAGTGTTTTCGATCGTTTAAAATCTAAATAGATTTTTATATTCTTCAACGAGACTCAAGCTGTTTTGGTAGGCGAAACCGTTGCGGGATATAGTAATGTACTGTTTATGTTTGGGTTTGCTATAGTTGCTCTAGCACCGGCACTCGTTATATCTAGAATGATTTCTCCTCGTACCAAAAGCAATCCAGTCAAATTCCTGCCTATGGAATGTGGTCAGGTTCCCTCAGGTGCAGGACGAACTCACTTTATGATGCAATATTACCCATACGTCCTAATGTTTGTCATATTCGATGTTATGGCCATCTTTTTGTATGCATGGGGAAGTACACTAATTGATCTACCAAAAACTGCGACTCTTCCAATAATTGCATTCTTGGGAATAATGTTTACTGCAATGGCATTTGCACTTTATCAAACAAAGAGGAAGAACATATGGTAGACGATATTGTAATATCAAAAAAATCTGAAGGATTAACCGTAATAAATAAAATCAATGCTAATAATGCAAATGTCTTTGTTGGAAAGTTAGGTGACTTGCTTTTCAAAGCTGTTGACAAGCCGCTAGGAATGGCTATCAATTGGGGACGATTATGGTCTTTGTGGCCTGTTCATATTGAAACTGCATGCTGTAGTATAGAGTTTGGGGCTGCATCAGGTCCAAGATATGATGTGGAACGGTTTGGTATTATAGAGGCTTTTGGAAGTTTAAGACAATGTGACCTTGTCGTCGTACAGGGTACAATTACCAGAAAGATGGCACCACGGCTTCGTCTAGTATATGATCAGATGCCTGAACCAAAATATGTTATTGCAATGGGTGCATGTGCTATCACTGGCGGATTATATTTTGATTCATATAATGTATTACCTGGAATAGATGGAATATTACCAGTAGATGTTTATGTACCAGGTTGTCCCCCAAGACCTGAAACCTTGATACAGGGTTGTATGTTGCTTCAAGAGAAAATCAAACGGATGAAACCAAGGTAGTGCTAGTATGAGTTCTGCCGATAGTACTGAGATTGAGAAGACAGATGATTCATCACCTGTTTATGAATTTGAAAAATCCTTATCCGATTCGATTTCAAAAAAATTTTCAAATGTAGAGATTGCGTATGTAAAACAAAACAGAATACGTGTAAATGTAAAAAAAGAAGAAATTATTGATGTTGCATCTTTTATTCGTGATGAACTTCATTTTGATCATGCTGAATCAGTAAGTGGAGTTGATTATCCAGAAGACAAACAAATTGAGGTGGTGTATCACCTAGGCTCTTACACTGATCCGTTACTTAGCAAACAAATACTTGCTTTAGCTACTCGTACACAACGAGAGGATAATCCACATCCGGGGAATGACAGTTCAAAATTGCCTAGCCTTTGTGATGTTTTTCCAAGTGTTTCATTCCATGAAAGAGAGTGTTTTGAAATGTTGGGAGTTTATTTTGATGGCAATCCAGATAATAGACGGCTGCTATTACCGGAAGATTGGGCAGACATACCACCGCTGAGAAAAGACTTTGCAATTAAGGGTAGATAGAAAATGAGTCAAAAACTTCCTCCAGGACTTCAACTAGAAAAAGTTGATGATCGTATAATGACCCTTAATGTTGGTCCTCAACATCCTGGCTCTGGCCATATGCGAATTATCTTAAAAATTGATGGTGATTATATTGTTCACTGTGATCCGGATCCTGGCTATGTACATAGGGGAGAAGAAAAGATGGCAGAATATCGAAATTATATAACAAATATTCCTCACCTAGAAAGACCAGTTATTCACGATTCATGCAACATTCTCTACCCATATTGTCTTGGTGTCGAAGAATTACTTGGATTAGAGGTTCCAGAACGAGCCAAGTATCTCAGGGTAATCGCTGCTGAGCTCAACCGGTGTGTGTATACAGAATATTGGCTTGGCATATATGGTATTTTTCTTGGTCATTCTACAATGTTCATGTGGCCTGTTGGGGATCGTGAATTATTGATAGACCTATTAGATAAGATGACAGGGGCGCGTGTTACTCATGCGTATTTTGTTCCTGGTGGAGTAAGAAATGATGTTCCTCCCAACTTTGAAGATGTTTGTTTGAGACAAGTAAACTATTTTGAGAAAAGGCTCAAAGAATATGCTGATGTTTTTTATGATAATCCAATTCTAATTTCAAGAACTAAGGATACAGGTGTTTTATCACGTGAAGATGCAATTAAACTTGGTACAACCGGGTCTGTTTTACGTGCAAGTGGCGTGGACTTTGACATTAGAAAGAAGGAACCATATGATGTTTACGAAGAATTAGATTTTCAGACTAACGTTCTAAAAGAAGGCGACTCTTATGCTCGTTCTAAAATTCCTTGGCTTGACATGCTTGAAAGTTGTAGGATAATTAGGGATGCACTTCAAAAGATGCCAAAGTCCGGTTCTGTCAGAATAAAACTAAAGCCAAAGCCCAAAGGTGGAGATACTGAGGTTTATCATAGAGTTGAATCAGGGAGGGGGTCACTTGGAATGTATATTGTTTCAAATAATAAACCAGAGCCGTACCGACTAAAGATTAGTGTTCCTTCATTTAGAAACTTGATTGCTATGCCACATCTTCTTAAAGGTGAACTTCTTGGAAACCTTCCACCTGTTTACTGGAGTTTAAACTACTGGCCAGTGGAGGCTGATAGGTAAATGTCAGTAATTGCACCCAAGTTTAGGCTTGGTTACCTAATCAAAGGAATTACAGACAATATCTTTTGGATAATTGTACTTGTTACACTGATTGCTATTCCAGTTATTCAGATAGTTCTGATTTACATAGATTTTCCTATAATTGACGGAGAAATTTGGAATCCATTTAGAGTCTTGGATGCGATGACGCATCCTGAAAGGGCGTTACCACTTGTAAAATCTTTCATGCAAACTGATCTTTTCAAAGTTGTGGCATTTCCTGGGTTTGGATTTGCAGCCCTGATTGCAGCCGCAGTTATATTTGTAGAAAGAAAGATGTTAGCAAAACTACAGCTAAGAGTAGGACCATTTTACTGTGGAAAAGTTGAAGGTATCCTACAACTAATGGCTGATGGCTTAAAATTAATTTCCAAGGAGATAATAATTCCAGCAAAAGCTGACAAACCACTTTTCTGGGCAGCCCCTGTTCTGTTTGCCGCAACCGCGGCTGCATTTGTTGCCCTGATACCTGTTGCACCTGGTTGGGTTGTAGCTGACATTGATTTGGGCTTGTTAGCAGTATTTGCTGTAATAGGATTTTTCCCAATAATCACCATTTTAGCAGGATGGTCTTCTAATAGCAAATTCCCGTTCATTGGTGGCATTAGAGCACTTTTCCAAATGGTTTCATTTGAAATTCCATTAATTCTCTCACTTTTGGGAATTGTAATGTTGACAGGAACCCTTAATTTGGTTGAAATTGTTGAGAGTCAAGTCAATTTCCCATGGATTATTTTCATGCCAATTGGGGCAATTGTATTTTTCATTTGCATCCTTGCAGAACTTGAACGGATTCCATTTGACCTGCCTGAAGCAGAAAGTGAAATTGTTGCAGGTTGGCTTACTGAATTTTCTGGAATGATGTATGGTCTTGTTCAGCTAGGCTCTTATCTCAAACTTTACGCCTTTGCAGCACTTTTTGTTGTGTTGTTCCTTGGTGGATGGAATGGTCCTTGGGTTTATCCAATTGAACCAATGGCAGAGATTATCACAGATGGTATTGTTCTGATGCCTGATGCTCTTGTTATAAAAGATATTCCAGGCTTGCCATTGTTCTCACAGGAGATGATAAACGGAACCATTTGGTTTGTTCTTAAAACAGTTGGAGTAATCTTCTTCATACTTCTACCAAGGGGAGTTTTTCCACGAGTTAGAATTGATTTACTGTTAAAAATTGGCTGGTACAAACTGATCGTATTAGCTTTTGTTAACATCTTCATTGCCTTAGCCTTGGTATATGGTGGCATTATAGGACCCGGAGGTATACTGTAATGGGAACTGCAACAGGAATAATTAGGGCACTTAATTCTGGAATTAAGCACATTGCAACTAAACGGTTTACATTTAGATATCCTGAACAAAAACTCAAATTTGTAGGAGACGGTTATCAGTATGATCCTAGTAGTGGAGTGGGAATAGCGGGCTACAAAGGACGTCACATACTTTTCCATGATAAATGTACAGGATGCCAGCTTTGTGCAATTGCCTGTGAAGATATTGCAGAAGCAATAGCTATGCCAAAAGTAGAGGAACAATGGAAACATAACAAGAAAGCCATAATGCCACAGATAGATTACGGCAAGTGTGTTTTTTGTGGGCTTTGTGTTGATGCGTGTCCTTTCTATGCCTTGTATATGACAAATGATTATGAATTGTCTTCGTTTACCAAAGAGGCTCTTATCTACACTCCTGCACAGCTTCAAGTAAAGCCACAAGTTGACCAGGACGTCGAAATTCAGATTGATGAAAAGGGTGCTAAACATGGTTGATGCGCTGTTTCTTGGAATTGCAGTTTTGACAATAGTATCTGCAATAGCAGCACTTGAGATGCGTTCGCTAGTTTACAGTGGTATAGCTTTGATGGGTGCACTAGGCGGCATCGCAGGCTTCTTTTTTCTGTTGGACTCCCCATTTGTGGCACTTTTCCAGATTGCAATCTATGTTGGTTCCATTGCCGTACTCATTTTGTTCACTATTATGCTGGTAAAAAGGGAATTAATTTTTCATAAGAAAGAGGATCATAGACGTAGGTATGCTGGAATAGGTCTTATGTTAGTTATAATGATCGGATTAGGTGCTGTCATATTTGATTCAGGCATATCTTCCATAACTACTGATGAGCCTCCTGTGGATTACAGAGAGATCGGGGAAGATTTCTTGACATATTATTGGCCGGCACTTATTGCTATGGCGCTTGTATTGGCTGGTTCAATCACCGGTGCTATGGTCTTAGCACGAAGAGATGATGGAGTAGAAGATGAGCAACGAACTGATTGATTTTGTAATTGTTTCTGTAGCCCTTTTGGCAATCGGCATTTATGGTTTATCGGTAAAACGAAACTTCATTCGAATGTTATTTGCAATAGAAATTATCATAAATGCAGGTAACTTGAACTTAGTTGCATTTGCCAGATACTTACCACATAGTGGAGGACAAACTTTAGCACTATTTTCTATTGCTATAGCAGCTGCAGAAGTTGCAGTTGGACTTGCACTTATTATTGTAGCATACAGGATGTACAAGAACATCGATGTAGCTGACTTTAGGAGCTTGAAGGGATAATGGAATATGTATTATTGCAGGCAGTTTTCCTGCCCTTGTTATTATCACCCTTAGCTTACATTATTGGTAGAAGGGTTGGTCATACTGCTGCAACCTGGTTTACATTTGGACTATTGCTTTACTGTACTGTTCTTATAATTTCTGCGTCTATTGGTGAAACATACGAAGAACATTATCCTTGGACTAGTATGTTTGGAGAATTTGGATTATTGCTTGACGGCCTAGCAGCTCCGTTTGCAATAATGATCTATGTTTTGTGTACAATACTTGCGTTATACTCTAAACCATACATGCAACACAAGTTTCATGAATTTTTTAAACAGCAGGCACCAAAAACAGTCTATCAAAGTGATGGAACAGTATTAGAGGCACAGTCTTTACAAAAATTTGTAAACAAGCAGTCTGGTGTTTACTATGCGTTATTCCTAGTTTTTTCAATGGGAATGGTTGGCACAGTACTTGCAACGAACCTGATTGAGTTTTACATATTCTTCGAAGTTATGCTAATCCCAGCATTCCTTTTGATAGGCTTCTGGGGTGATCATCCAAGGCGCAGAATTGCACTGATGTTCTTTTTCTGGACACATGTTGGAGCAGTTATCTTACTTCTAGGACTTTTGGCTATAGGTCTTAGTGTTGGTAGCTTTGATTTTGCTGATATTAACGAGGCTGATATTCCATCTGATATTGTAACAGCTGCGGCAGTTGCAATAATAATTGGTTTAGGCGTGAAACTTGCAGCGTTTGGATTTCATATTTGGCTACCATATGCTCATGGGTCTGCACCAACTCCCATCAGTGCTTTACTTTCCCCTGCAATGATCGGAATTGGGGCGTATGCTCTCTTTAGATTAATTGTTGAATTTTTACCACAAACATATGCTGACCTGTCCATTTACATCACCATATGGGGTGTTGTAACAATGTTCTACGGTGGCGCAATGGCATTAATGCAAGATGATATCAAACGTGTCTTTGCATATTCCAGTATAAGCCAAATGGGCTATCTTCTGTTTGGAATTGGTTCTATCTCTACACTTGGTCTAGCAGGTGCAGAAATGATGTATATTTCTCACGCACTTGGTAAAGGTTTGCTCTTCATGTCAGCCGGAATCCTGATTGTTCAAGTAGGTACACGGAGCCTATCAAAACTTGGCGGACTTGGAAGTAAGTTACCAATCACTGCAGTCTGTGCTGTTATTGGGGCTCTTACAATTATGGGCGTACCACCAACTAGTGGTTTTATGGGTGAATGGATGTTGTTCTATGGTGTTCTAGAAACAGCACTAGAACAAGGAGATGATGTTAGATCCTTAATGTTTGCACTTGGATTGGTAGCCACGGTTCTTACTATGTCATACATGCTTTGGATGTTAAAGAGAGTCTTTTTTGGAAAACTCCCTGAAAATTTCTCCAAGGTAAAGGAAGGCAGTTGGTACATGCTCACCCCAATGATGGTTCTTGCAGGCTTTACAATTGTGGTTGGAATTTATCCTGACATTTTCTTATCAAAAATCATGCCATACATGCAGGGAGTTTTGGGAGGATAGGAAATGGTAACAGAGGTTATTGCAACTGAAGGCGACGCGATATATGCTTGGATGATATGGATTCTTCCGTTCATCGCGGCTTTAATTATTCCCGCAGTTGGCAAGTTTTCAAAAATTTCAACTGGAAGGGTTGCTGTTGGATTTGCTGCAATGAGTGCCATCTCGGCAGCAATATTATTGCCAATGGCACTAGAGGGACATGAAATTCATCATCAAGTTGATTGGATTTCTGCTCTTGGTTTAAAGGCTGGAGTTTTAGCTGATCCTCTTTCAATAATTATGGCAAACGTAGTAGGATGGATTTCCTTCCTGATCATGTGCTACAGTACAGGATACATGAAAGGCGACAAGGATATAGTCAGATTCTGGTTCTGGATGATGTTCTTTATTGGTTCTATGCAACTCATAGTTTTATCTGATAATTTACTTCAGCTATTCTTTGGCTGGGAGGGTGTAGGACTTGCGTCTTATGCTCTAATCAGTTTCTGGTACCGTGACAAAGCTAAACATCACGTAGGCAAGGAAGGAAGAAGCGCATTTGGCATAATGGAATACTATTCGCCAACACACTCTGGAATGAAGGCGTTCATCATGACCAAGGTTGGAGATGTTATGATGCTTGCTGGCATGTTTATGATCTTTGCCTTTGCGGGAACATTTGGCTTTAAGGAATTGCTTGCCGATACAACATGGGCAGTCAACATGTCTGCACAAAGTCTACTTGTGCCGGCAGCAGTGTTGCTTTTTGGTGGTGCAATAGGCAAGTCAGCACAATTCCCACTTAATGAATGGCTCTTAGAAGCAATGACCGGTCCGACTGCTGTTTCAGCCCTTATTCACGCGGCTACAATGGTAAAAGCAGGAGTTTTTCTGGTTGCAAGACTTGGACCTTTATTCTTTGCACTTGGAGCTGCTGGAATTTTAGCAGACCAATTCTTTGAGATTATTGCTTGGGTCGGTGCGATAACTGCACTTCTGCTGGCAACTCAAGCTATGGTAAATCCAGAGATTAAGAAGGTTCTCGCATATTCTACCGGCTCACAAATTGGTTACATGATGATGGCTCTTGGAATTGCAGGACTATCACAACAATTTGTCGATGGATATACCGCTGGGTTCTTCCACATGATTTCTCACGCAATGTTCAAGGCTTCGCTATTTATGGCTGCTGGCTCATTGCTGCATGTTGTTGGTTCACGGTTTATGACGGATATGGGAGGTTTGCGAAAAAAGATGCGGAAAACATATGCGTTCATGTGGGCTGCTGGTCTAGGACTGATGGGCGCTCCGTTTATCACCACAGGATTCTGGAGTAAGGATGCAATTTTTGCTGCTGTCTATGAATCAGGAAATGAGTGGGCATTACCAATTTTCATCATAGCAGTTTTGACTGCTGTTATCACTGCATTCTATACAACAAGAATGCTGGGATTGGTCTTCTTTGGCAAAGAAAGCAAACATATTGAAAAGATGGAAAAAGATGGTCACCATATTCATGAGGCTCCACGCTCCATGTGGATTCCATACGGAATTCTCGCAGTGTTAACTATTGGAATAGGAATCATTGGATTTTCGGCTGAAGGAGGGATTCATAATCTATTCACTGAATATCTTGATGAGTCATTTGGTATACATACCCCACACATTGACCTGGAAAATTCTGAATCATTAGGCTTCTTGTCAGGACTTAATCCAATTGCTGTCGGCGCGTCATTGATAGCTTTTGCGGTTGGCTTTGGTCTTGGATATATCTTCTATATCGGTCGTTGGGTAGACCCTGTCAAGTTTATCAATTCAAATATTTTCTTCTACGCTTTACACAAGTTTTTCCTAAATAGATGGTACCTTAACGCAATGATCTATTGGGGCTTTGTTATTGCACCTTTGTGGGCTGCCAGAGCTATATGGAGATACTTTGAGAAAACCGCAATTGACACTGGAATGAATATTGGACTAGAACGTTCAGTCAGGTTTGGTGCTAAAGTTGTACAAGGAACTGAAACTGGTGTGGCACAATCTTATCTTTACGTATTTGGAGCAGGGCTACTGTTTGTAGTTCTGATATTATTGATATAGGTGATATGAAATGATTGATCTATCATCAACTCCAATAATTCTTCTTGTAATTCTAGGCAGTGTTGGTGTTGCTCTGCCAGTGGTCAACATTGCTTTCAAAGAAAAAGGCTCTGTATTATCATATGGTGCAATAACCCTTGCAGCTATGTTTGCTTCGATTGGATATGTTCTATATCAACTCGCACTTGATCACGTAGCACCGGCGGCAATTTTTTCATCTGATGTACTAGTTGACGATGCATTTGGTGCATTGTTTGCAATTGCTATGATAATTGTTGCAATATTCACAACGGTTGGTTCATTCAGTTACATGAAAAACAAAGCTAATCCATCCATCTATTTTTCATTAATCTTACTTTCTACTATAGGAATGGTTCTTGTAGCATATTCTACAGATCTGGTGATGCTCTTTATTGCTTGGGAGTTGATGAGTCTTCCAACCTACATATTAGTGGGATTTTTGAAAAAGGATCCAATTTCTAACGAAGCTGCAATAAAGTACTTTTTGTTTGGTGCGCTTGCATCTGCAATCATAATTTATGGTATATCTCTTGCATATGGAGTTACTGGCTCGACAAACATAGGTGAAGTGATTCAGGGCTTCATGGTTCTTGACGCGAATTTAGTTCCAATTGCACTATTGGCTGTAGGTATGTTTATTGCTGGATTTGGTTTCAAAATGGGTCTGGTCCCATTTCATATGTGGCTACCAGATACATATGAAGGAGCGCCACCAACAATAGCAACTCTGTTAGCAGCTGGTACAAAAAAGGCTGGATTTGCTGCTGCTTTGAGAGTAATTGTAATGGGAACTGTGGCATTAAGTCTTGATTGGACTCTTGCTTTGGGCATAATTGCTGTAATGACTATGACTGTAGGTAATATTGCAGCAGTAATGCAAAAAAATCTGGCTCGAATGTTAGCTTATTCCAGTATTGGTCATGCTGGATATATCTTAATTGGTTTATCAATTGCACCATTTTCTACTATTGGCTTGCAAGGCTCTCTGTTTCACATATTGAACCATGCGGTAATGAAAGGGGCTGCATTCATTGCAGTTGCTGGAATTGTAACAGCTTTAGCGGTTACTCATATTGACAAAATAAAAGGTCTTGGAAGGCGTATGCCAATAACGTCATTAGGATTAGTAATCTCCCTTCTTGCTCTAGCAGGGGTTCCCCCGCTCAATGGATTTTGGAGTAAGTTGGTATTATTTGGTTCTGCAATTGATGCTGGAACAGTAGTATGGTGGGGACCTTGGCTTGCAGTTGCAGGAGTTCTAAACAGTGCTTTGTCATTAGCTTACTATGGTTGGATAATACGAAAAATGTACTTTGAGGGTGAAACAGAAAAGAGAATCAAAGAGCCAAGAGCAATTATAGCTGTAATGATTTTCTCAATAATATTTATGGTAACTGTAGGAGTTTTCCCAGAACCTATAATACAATTTACAGAATTTGCAACTCCAGCAATAAACCTAGTAATTACACCGTAGTTGTTGTGAACCTAACCAGGTTTTCAAGATTATTTTTTGCCTGAGAATCTTTTATTTTTCTAATAGCGGCAAGCGCTTGGTCAGAATATTTTTTAAACAATTCTTCCATACTGTTGAAAACGTCTCTTGGATCCAAACTCTTCTTAATTAGAAGATTAAACAACTTGTCTTCGTTTTGCCAGTCATGCAGATCATCTCTGATTTGATATGCTATTCCAATATTTTTACCATAATCAGCTAAAGCTTCAATCTCCTTTTCAGTTCCTCCTGAAATTATTGCGCCCAATCTTGTTGCAGTTTCAAAAGCTATTGCTGTTTTGTACTCAATCACTTTAATATAATCATCAAAAGTGACATCCTCGCTTGTTTCAAGCCTACCTTCAATTATCTCTCCCTCACTCATCATCATAGCGGTAGTAGCTAAATTCTTTGTAACTCTTGGATTGTTAATTCTTGATGCAATATTCAAAATTAATCCTAGAACAAAGTCACCTGTTAGAACACTGGTATTATATCCATATTTTATATAAAATGGGTCTTTTTGCCTACGTAGTGTTTCATTATCTATTATGTCATCATGAATAACAGATTCGGTATGTAGAAATTCAATTGCACATGCAGCTGCTAATGTATTATCATCAATTTTACCAGCACATTCCGAAGATAACAGAAGAATAATTGGTCGAATCCTCTTCCCTCCATATAATGCATATTTTAATGGCTCTTTGAATTCTGACTCTGAGTACAAGTTTAATTCTGAATCTAACGCATTATTGATTTTTTTAATATACTCACTATATTTGTCAAGCAGTGGGTTAATCTCTATATTTTTTCTTTCCAAAATCTATGTCTTATAATTTTTTTCTAATATAATATTAAAATGTTATAATGCTCCCGTCGGGATTCGAACCCGAGTCTCAGGCGTGAAAGGCCTAAATGCTTGACCGGACTACACTACAGGAGCACAATGTGCTTCGTAATGCTAATCCATAAAATCGTTTGGTAGCCAAAGAATTTATTATGACCAAAAATTTGTTATAAACATGAATTCTTTGATCCTAAAAATAGATCAGATAATAGAAGAACGAAGTTTACTGGAACATCCATTTTATCAAACCTGGTCTGAAGGTAAGTTAACACGTGATGCTTTAGCTGGCTATGCCAAGGAATACTTTCAATTGGTCAAGGCAGTTCCAAAATTTATGACTCCATTATTGGACAATGCACCAGAATCCATGTACAATGAACTTGACTATAATCAAACGGAAGAAACAAACCATATCAATTTATGGATAAAGTTTGCTAATGAATTGGGAATTTCGTATAACGAGTTAACTAATTATGCTGGAACAGAAAAAACGAACAAGTCTGTAGCAACTCTCAATTCACTTATGTCATCATTTGAAAGTGGCGCATCTGCAATGTATGCATTTGAAAAAGAAATACCAAAGATTAGCCAAATCAAATTAGATGGTTTGGCAGAATTTTATGGTATTACAAGTGAAGATGCAACCGAATATTTCAGGGAACACACAGAAGCTGACATTAGACATGCTCAATCATGGCAAAAAATACTTGAGGAATCATCTGGGCATGACCAAGATGCTATCAATGCTGCAAAAAGATCCGTAGATTCTCAAAACTTGTTATTGGACAGCTGTTACGAAGAATACTGTTAACTTCTATAACGTTTTTTACTAAGAAAAAGTTGATTTTGAGTAGGGCCTGTAACTCAGCTTGGTAGAGTACCCGACTCATAATCGGGGAGCCATGGGATCGAAGCCCATCAGGCCCATCATCCAATTTTAAAATTTAATTTAGCAAAACCTCTTTCGATTAGTTTTAAACCAAGCTTTTTCTTAATTTAACGGCTGCAATGAGGAATCAGAGTTATATCTGAAAAATGATGTGAAGGCATTTGACTGAGCCGCCATTCAGTTTACGAAATTATATTGTTCAAAAAACCTGAAATTTGTGGTGTTATATATAAGTCGAAATTATTGAAAAACGTTATGCCTGCAACAAAACCGCATGTAAGCATAGAGAATGTTGTTGCTTCTGCATCAGTTGACCAACCAATTGATCTTACTGATGTTACCAAAAAATTTCCAGATACTGAATGGAACCCTGAGCAATTTCCAGGATTAGTTTTTAGATTGAAGTCACCTAAAACCGCCACTTTGATTTTTCGTTCAGGAAAAATGGTGTGCACTGGTGGTAAATCTGAAGCTTTTTCCATTAAAGCTGTTAGGACAGTTGTACAACAATTACGAAAGGGTGGAATTAAAATAAAAAAAAATGCAGTGATTACAATTCAAAATATAGTTGCTTCTGCTAACTTGGGCGGTAAGATTCACTTAGAACAGGCAGCAAGAAAGTTGCCTCATAGCATGTATGAACCAGAACAATTCCCAGGTCTTATACATAGAATGGTAGATCCAAAAACTGTATTACTTTTATTTGCCTCAGGTAAGCTTGTTTGTACAGGAGCAAAAAAAGAAAGTGATGTTTACAAGTCTGTCCATAACATTCATGCACTTCTAGAAGAAAAAGATCTAATGAGATATGATATTTAATTTTGACTTATTTGATTATTTATTTTATCCAAGATTTCTTTACTAACTAATTTTTCTTGAAAAAGAATTGTAGTAATTTCTAATACATCAGTTAGTTGGTATAGGTTTACTTCCTCTAACTCTAATGTGTTGTTTGCACCTTCTAATCTATTTATAATAACATACACATCTGAAATTGATAACCCTGCATCTTTGAGTTGTTTTATTGCGTTTATCACCGAATTACCTGTAGTTATTACGTCATCAATCAGTATTACTTTCATACCAGAAAATATTTTGCCTTCAATAGACTTTGTAGTACCATAATCTTTTGGTTTATCTCGCACATAGATTAGTGGTTTAACAGTTTCAATAGCCAGGGCTGATCCAATAACAAGACCTCCTGTTGGAACAGCAACTAAACTATCAAAATTATCCAAGCCTGTTTTTTCAGAGACTAATTTTTGAAGATTTTTTGTCATTTTCCTAAATATATGTGGAAAACTAGCAACCAATCTAAGATCTATGTAGTAGGAACTTTTTTTACCACTAGCAAGCGTAAAATCTCCAAATTTAATTATGTCATTTTGGTGCAAAAATATCGCAAATTCTTTAACAAACTCCATACCAAAAGTAACATAACTGGATTTATTTTGGTTTATGTTTTTGATGAATTATGCCCGAAATATGGCTCAATTATGGCATGACTGACGTTGTATTAGACATTAAGGCAGAGAATCTTGAACAGAAAATTGATACGCCTGGAAAGACTCTATCAGATTCTGAAATTGAATCTAAACTTGAATCACTAGATCTTTCTAAGCCAATGGAACTTGTAGTTCTAAACACCTCAGAATCGGTAAAAAAAACACTGGGTGTTCTATTTGCAAAATGTGATGAGAAATCTATTCGTAGACCGTCGATCTTGGCTGACAGAAAAATAATTAATATTGTAAAAAATTATTTTCCCGAACAGAATAATATATCTGAATTTGTTGCTATTGAGAACCCCAATTCTAACTTAGTTTTTGTGGGTGAAATGGAGTTTGATGGAATGTTTGGCTATGAAACTATTTCTACAAGATTACTAAAAAAATTTGGTACTGAGCTAATGCTTTCAGCATATGAGAAACGAAAAGGAGATCTTCCATCACCTGGACAAGATGTTGAAAGCTTTCAAATTGCAAAAAAGTTTTCTAAAAAATTTGAGATACTTGGAATTGAGATCATTGCAAACTCGAACGGTATTTATGATTTATCAGTAGGTCATCCCTCATCCACATCTTCGTTATCAAAAGCATTCGGAGTGTATGCTACAAAAGATGTTGGGAACCATAGAACTATGATAATTAGTACCGGAAAAGATTCTAGTAATTTTACACTGGGAAAATCATTAGCATCAATATGGAATTGTTCAGAAGCGATAAAAAATGACGGTATTGCTTTGTTGATTGCAGAATGCAAACATGGTATTGGTTCTGATGCAATTCAACAATTCATTGATGGCCGCTTAGGTATTAATCGTTTAAAAAATCCTTCACAATATATCAACGGTATGGAAGATCTTCTATATCTTACCGAGATACAAAAGAAGTTTCAGGTAGGGTTATTGTCAATTTTACCAGATTTTTACATAAAAAAACTGAATATTAAGCCGTTTAATGGAATTAAACAAATGATGGATTTTATTCTAAAAACTCAAGGTCAGAAACAAAAGATAGAAATTATTTCTGATAGTGCTCGTGCTATTCTACGGTAGTATTGAGAATGGTAGTGGCGCACACAAAAATCCAAGAATTAAAACAACAATAAACATTCTTTTTCTGTTTTTAGATAGAGGGGAGATATCATCAAGTGGGCGTGCATCTCGGCTTCTAGTATCCAATATCAAAATAAACAATGCCATAAACCAATATCCCAAAGCAACTAAAATGCCCATACTTGCATAAGTAGCAATTTTATGCCATTTTTTACCAAAAAGTGATCTTGCCATATGTCCCCCATCTAGCTGCCACGCCGGCAATAAATTCAAAAACGTAATAAGAAATCCTAACCATGCAGCAAAAAAGATAGGGGACATAATCACATGTGTACCATCCCCGCCCTTGTCAAAAATTTCAAGAGAAACTGTCATGAATATTGGCAAATTCATTTTTATTAATTGTGATTCACTATACAACTCATCAGCTAACACATTGTCTATTACTGGCGATGTTAATGCTCCAAACATTGAGACAATGATAGCTATGATTAAACCTGCAATAGGACCAGCAATTGCAACATCAAATAAGATATCTCGATTAATTGTTAATCCTCTAGATTGAATTATCGCACCAAAGGTGGGTATTCCAAAAACTGGGACACCTGGAATAAAATATGGCCATGTTGTTCTAATTTTGTGTTTTTTAGCCGCAATAAGATGACCAGATTCATGAACACCCAAAATTCCAATAAGTGAAAATGCGTACAAAACTGACATCTCTATTGGGTTGCCAATAAAAGAAAGAGTATTTACAAAATCAGTTCTATAATAGCCGTCAATTAGTACCATTGTAACAGTTACAGCAAAAAGAATTCTGGGCAACCATGATTTTGATAACCATTTTCTTTTTACTTGAGGCAATCTAGATACAAACAGATGCATCCCATCCGGAGATTTTTCTAGACGGGCTAGCATATTTTGTAATTCTAGTTTTCGTGCTAGAATTACAAATTTGTGTTTGAAGTTATTACTATCTATTTTAAACTCCAGTGTTTCAGAATTAGTGATTATATCTGTAACATCAAAAATTGAAGAAACTGTTGAAATTAATTTCTCCTGAATTGGTGCCCCACAGTTAGCGCAGAACACTTCATAAGCTGCAATTTGCGAGCCGCAGCTTGAACAAGAGTCTGATCCGGTTGGTTCAGTCATAATTAATCACATAAGTATATTCCATTAATTGCTTTTCTTCCCTAAAATTAAATATTTAGGAAATATTCATAGAATCATTGCAAGTAATACTGAGACAACTGGGAAAGTGTATTCTTAGGAGATGTGAATTCAGTGACATTATACCTGTCATGGAGATTAATCTCAGAACCCTTCCTGAACATTATTCTGATTATTTTTATGAAAGTCTTCTTGAAGAATTGCCAGAGGCATTTATTGTAGCTGAAATATCTGGCAAAATAATAGGTTACATAATGTGTAAGACAGAATATGGCTTTTCCAATTTTAAAAAATTGGGGTTTGTGAAAAAAGGTCATATGGTATCTGTTTCAGTGGTAGAGGAATATCGTGGTAAAGGATTTGGAAGTGCGTTAGTGGATGAGTCTATCAAGGGTATAAAAATTAGACAATGTAATGAATTGTACTTAGAAGTTAGATGCAGTAATAACGGTGCTGTAAAATTATATGAAAAAATGGGTTTCATTATAAAACAAAAATTACAAACGTATTATCGTGACGGTGAAGATGCCTACCTTATGGCAATTGAATTTACTGGCTAGACTCAAATAAATTACGTTATTATACCTTAACAAATTCATAAAATCAAATGAATGTAGAATTTGAAGAGTTTGATTCAGTAGAAGATATTTTCTTGTATATGGCTTCTATTACCGCTCCAATGAAAAATGTTTTGCCTATAAATTCTTACAAGGGATATATCTGTTCAATTATACCAATAGGTCATAGTGGAGAAACTTTCCTAATGGTTTACACAAAAGGCTCGTTAGAAAATGGAATCTTAGAATTTGATATCTCTACTAAAAGCTACAAAAAAGTTGAATCTATAGAAAGAACTGATAAAACCTATTTCATTGTTTTGAGCCCGAAAAGAAATACTATTGCTGATGCAGCGATAAAAAAATTATAATCTATTATTTTGTGTAAGCTGGAGCAGTGACAGATCTACTTCTTGCATATTTTTCCATAATTTCGTCAGGCGTTCTTCCATTAAACAAGTCCTTGCACAAACCGCGCAAATATCTCATTATTGCCCATGTACCTGCTTTAATCAAACCATACATGAAAATTTTCATTGGAGGTCCATACGTTTTGTTTCTAAGTATGATTGGTATAATATCATTAATTACACGAAGATTGTTTTCCCAACATTTCCAAAACAGTGTAAATTGTGCTTCATTTAGATTACCAAAATGCATTGAATTTTTTTCACTAAAGTCTTGGTAGAGTAAAGGAGCTACCAGCCCTCTAAAGTTGAATGCTCTAAAGTCACTCATCATATCAATAGTATATTGCACATCATCTGGAGTTTCATCTGGCCAGCCAATGATTATAGTCGCTGCTGGGAACCAATGGTTTTTGTTAAGTAATTTTGCGCCTTCTCTTACTACCCAGCCCCATTCATCTGCTGAAAACGGTTTTGCCTTTACTCCCAAGTGTTTTTTTACCAAGCTGGGTGCAACTGTTTCAATTCCCAGATTTGTTGATAACCATCTTCCATTCTTGTGCATATCATTAATTTCAGAAATATCCTGTATAAGCTTTGGATCAGCAAGAACAGCTGAAAAGGTCATATGAGTAGTTCCAACAAAATTTGCACCAAGATCTTTTAGCCCTCTCCATAATGTAGTAATGGCATCATAGTTTGGATAGAAATCTCGATTATCACAACCATATAACAACATCTCATCAGAATGCAACCAAATTGAGTCAAACCCATAATCAAGGTTAATCTTAGCTTCACGTTGAAGTCTTTCAAGAGGCAAATCCTTTTTGGATCTTTTGTTCACATCACAAAAGTCACAACCTCTTCCACACCCTCTCATTGCCTCTATTAAGGAATTTACGGTAGGAGCAGTAATCTCTGGAATATTTTGTATGTCCCTTACAAAACAGTGCATTATTTCTGGCGCATCCCCTTTTTCTAAATCATTGAATAAATCCAATGCTAATTCATCTGCTTCGCCAACAACAACAGTGTCAATACCATGAACTCTCATTCTGTCAGATTTTGCAAGTTCCCATGCTCCATTTCCTCCCACAACAACTTTGAAATCATATTTTTTCTTTAATTGGATAACACTTGCACATAATTTTTTGAATTTCATTGCAACATAGGAGAGTTTTTCGGGTGACATTGTAGTTGTAACTGGCGCCATTCCAAGCGGGTCCATTACATTTATTCCAACTATTTTTGTATCATTCCCAATAGACTTTTCAATATAATCAGGATTTACAACCCGAATTTCATCTTTCTTGTAACCTTGATGTAGAGCACTTTCTACCCTTCTTAATCCAACCTGTGCTACTTTAGCCTCACCAGTATTAGGATCAGTTTCGACTGCGGGACAGAAGACCCTGTCAAAAACCCATTCAGGCAGAACTTCATAAGGACCACATGCTATGAATCCATAAAGAAAATTACCTCTATAATTAGTCATCAAACTACGATCCGCAGTAAGAACTATTCTTTTACCAGACAACGTTAGCTAGACCTTGTCGAGAGTATAAAATTTTTGCGACAAGACATCTAATATTTATCAAATATTCAATCATTATGAGTGTAGTGAGATAAAATGAAAGAGATTAGTGAACCCAGACATGTTGAACCACACCTTACTGAATCCAGCACCATTAGAGATTTTGTTTTTGGGTTTGGAGATGGAATAAACACCTCACTTGGAATTGCTGCGGGTGTTGGCGGTGCCAACGTTGGCTCTGATATCATAATTTTGGCTGCACTAGTAGGAATGTTTACTGGCGCAAAGGCTATGGCCGTACAAAATTATCTTGCTGTAAAATCTCATAAGCAATTGTTAGAATCAGAAATAGCTAGGGAAAAATGGGAAATAGAAAATAAACCTGAGCTTGAACGTCAAGAAATTGAGGACATATACAAAGCAAAAGGATTTTCAGGTAAAGATCTTGATATGGTAGTAGACAAAGTTACCTCAGACAAAAAAGTGTGGCTTGATACTATGCTAAACGAAGAACTAAAACTGAATCCAGATGTTGTTGGTAAACCTCTAAAAAGCGCACTGATAATGTTTGTATCTTTTCTGGCGGGTGGTATGTTGCCCATAATTCCATTCTTTTTTGGTAGTGGTTATAGTGCACTTGCAATAGCAATAGGAATTAGCATAACAGCTTCGTTTATTGTTGGTGCCGTAAAATCACGAATAGCAGAGACTGGTATAATTAAGGGTGGGCTGGAGATGGCTGGTCTTGGAACTGGAGTTGCATTAATTGGATTTGGTATTGGTAATGAACTCGCAAACTTGGGAATAATTAATATCTAGATTTAGTTTTTATTCTGTTTGCTATATTTGCAGCTGCAGCGCCTGCACCAACACCATTATCTATATTGACAACAGTAAGACCAAGGGAACAGCTTTGTAACATAGATGCAAGCGCAGCAACCCCCTTTTCGCCATATCCATATCCGATTGAAGTTGGTACTCCAATTACTGGTACATCAGCAATAGATGATACTATGGACGCTAGTGCACCTTCCATGCCAGCAACCACAATTATGACGTCAACTTCTGATTCAATAAATTGTTTAAGAACAGGAAAAATTCTATGCAGTCCTGCGATTCCAACATCATATCTGCAAAGACAATCACAGTTCATAGATTCACATACAAGCCTAGCCTCCTCTCCAACATCAATATCTGATGTCCCAGCTGCAATTATTCCAACTTTACCACCTGTTTTTTTAATATTTTTTTTGTAAATCAAAAGTGCAGTGGTATTTTTTCCTTTTTTGATTTTGTATTTATTTTTTTTAGAAAATTCCAAAATTTTAGCATAGTCTTTTTGTTTGATCCTGGAAACAAGTACTTCATTATTTTTTGATAAAGTTTTTTTAATTATTTTTTTTAAATCTAAAAGGTGCTTTCTTTCAGCAAAAATAATCTCAGGTATACCCTTTCTATTTCTTCTTCCAGTATCAATCTGAGCAATGTTGCCTATCTTTTCAATTGAGTACAATGATAATAATTTTTTAGCCCTTGACGGCGAAATCTTTCCTTTCTGTAATGATTGAAAAATTTGTTCTATGTTCAATTATCTACATTAAATTTGATCAGTTTAAAAAATGATCAGATGTCAGTATTTGATAGCGCGTTTTTGACACTATTTACTCCCTTATCAAACCACTCCTTTTCCTCTTGGTTTAAATCAAGTTCATTAATTTTTTCCACACCATTTTTTCCTATCACAGCAGGAACACCTATTGAAACGTCTGAATGACCATATTCACCATCTAAATACGTTGAAACTGGCATGACTTGTTTTTTGTCTTTTACAACACTTTCAATGATAGAGGATATTGCATTTCCCGGTGCATGAACTGTGGCCCCCTTTAGTTTTATCACTTCAGCTGCAACATTTTTTGTCAGCGTAAAAATTTCATCCAATTTTTCTTGAGAAAGAATTGTTGGCAAAGGTTTTCCAGATATTTGTGCAAGTCTAGTCAATGGTAACATGTTTTCTCCATGCTCTCCTATCACTATCGCATCAATTTCTTTTCTTGGAGAATTAGTTGCTTCATGAATGAATTGTTTAAATCTTGACAAGTCTAACATTCCGCCCATTCCAAAGACTCTATTTTTTTCAAAACCTGAAGTTTTGAATGTGATGTATGCCATTGGGTCTAACGGGTTAGTTACTGGAATTATTAATGAATTATCTGCATATTTTCTTACGTTTCCTACAACATCTTTTACTACTCCAGCATTAATCTTCAATAAATCCATTCTAGTCATTCCTGGTTTTCTTCCAGCACCAGCTACAACAACAACAATATCTGAGCCCTTCATATCTTCATAATTATTAGAGCCAGTAATTTCAACATCTATTCCTTGTTCGGATAACAAGTGATTAAGATCCATTGCTTCTCCCTGTGGAAGTCCCTCTGCGATGTCCAAGAGAAGAATTTGATCATCTAATTGCTTTATCGCAGAACATAGTGCACCAGATCCACCAACTTTTCCTGCACCAATTATCGTTATCATGTTTTGCACCTGGATTTTTGATAATTAAATCTATGTGGCTAAGGAAACTCTAAACAGAATTTATAAGCATTTCAAAGAATTTAGTTTTATGGTATTTGTTATTGATGCACAGGTTGCAGGAGTGTCAGGCGATATGCTACTTTGCAGCCTTGTAAATATAGGAGCAAATAGATCAAAGATCATAGACGGTATTAGCAATGCTGAGAGATTCTGTAAGGGTGTTAAAGTAAAAAATATAGATTTTGTTGAGGTGAAAAAAAATTCGTTGCAAGCAACTGAATTACTATTAGAGGTGGATGACGATACTCGTGAAAGAAAGGGCATAGAGATGAAAGAAATTATTGAAAAATCTATAGAAAAATTACAAATTTCTGAAAAGGCAAAAACATTTGCGGTAAAAACAATTGAAACTCTCATACGTGCTGAATCAAAAATTCATGGTGAACCAGAAGACTCTGTACACTTTCATGAGGCAGCAAGTTTTGACACAATTGTAGATATCTTGGGAACTGCTATTGCCTTAGATGACTTGAGCTGCTTTGATGATGTGATAATAGCAACACCCGTAGCAGTAGGTGGTGGCACAGTAACTTTTTCTCACGGTATTAGCTCAAACCCAGCATATGCAGTTTTAGAAATATTTAGAGAATCTGGAATTATTACAGTTGGCGGAAATGTAAAAGATGAGCTTACAACTCCAACCGGAGCTAGCATCTTGGTTAATTTGGCTACAGAATGCTCTGAATTCTACCCACCTATGAAAATTCAGTCTGTTGGCTACGGTGCAGGAAAAAAAGATTTTGAACAGTTTTCAAACGTGTTGAAAGTAGTTAAAGGAATATCAACAACTCAACTTCAACTTGATACAGTAAAAATACTTGAAACCAATGTTGATGATGTTTCTGGCGAAGTTCTTGGAAATATGATTGAAAAAATCATGGCATATGGTGCAAAGGATGTTACAATATCTTCGGCAATCACAAAAAAGGGGCGCCCTACAAATTTAGTCTCTGTTATTTGTGATTCTGATACTATGAATTCGATCATGGAACTATTGGTTGCAGAAACCGGAACACTTGGTGTAAGAGTCAGATCTTCTCAACGATATATTGTTCCTAGAACTGTTAAAACAATTTCAGTGGATGTACAAGGACAAAGTTTTGATGTTAGGTATAAGACACGGGAGTCATTAAACGGCGACCCTCACTTCAAAATTGAATCTGATGACATTAAAGAAATTTCTAGCACTCTTAATTTTTCATTTAAAGAAACAGAAGAATTACTAAATCAAGAAATTAGGAAAAAGCTATGAAAACAGAGCATATTACTAAACTACTAAATTGGTTTGAAGGTAAAAACAGTGTACTTGTAGCGCTTTCAGGCGGTGTTGACAGTGCTGTAGTTGCTTATTCTGCTTATGCGAAATTAGGTAAATCGGCGATAGCAGTTACTGCTGATTATAAGACACTTGCCCAGGAAGAATTAGAATATGCAAAAAAAATATCTTCAGAGATTGGAATCAAGCATATCGTAATAGAATATAACGAACTTGATAACGAAAGTTTTGTTAAAAATGATAGCAAGAGGTGCTTCTATTGTAGAAGTGAACTCTCACAGCACCTCTTGCAAATAGCAAAGAAATTTGAAACCGATATGGTTGTGGATGGTACTAATGCTGATGACCTAGACGATTACCGTCCGGGAGTATTAGCATTGCATGAAAATGGAATCAGAAGCCCATTAGCTGAAACTAGGTTCTCTAAGAAAATGGTAAGGGAAACCGCCAAAAGTGTTGGTCTATCAGTTTATGATAAACCCTCTAACGCATGTCTTGCGTCGCGTATTCCTTGGGGACAAAGCGTTACTGCTGAAAGACTAGCGAGAATTGAAATTGGTGAAAAAATTGTAAAACAACTCACGGGAGCTAAACAAGTGCGTGTTAGGGATATGGGCGGTATAGCAAGAATTGAGGTTGATGTAGATGAATTGCCTTTGCTTGAAAATAGTGTAGTATTACAAAAAATCAAAGACCAACTAAAACTGATAAGCTTTGAAGATGTTTCTATAGATCCAGAAGGTTATAGACCTGGAAAAATTAACGTGATAACTAATTGATTTATCTTGATAATGCTGCTTCAACTGCAGTACATCCAGATGTAGTTAAAGAAATGATGCCATACTTCGATGTGCAATATGGCAATCCTTCGTCGATCCATCAATTTGGCAGAAAGGCAAAGAATGCAATACAAAAAGCACGAAAGCAAGTTGCCGCACTTGTTGGTGCAGAACCAAACGAAATTCTGTTTACATCAGGCGGGACTGAATCAAATAATACTATTTTGGATGGTGTGTTAAAATCAAGTGGTGAACCTGATCCTGAACATATTATAACATCATCAATAGAGCATGAGGCAATTTTACAACCATGTAAGGATTTTGAAAATGCAGGAATAAAGATCACATATCTTCCAGTTGATGAATATGGGATTGTAGATCCTGATTACATTGCCAATTCAATAAACTCACATACAGTTCTTGTTAGTATCATGTTTGCAAATAATGAAGTTGGTACAATACAACCCATTAAGGAAATATCAGAAATCTGTAAAAAATATCAAATACCATTACATACAGATGCCGTACAGGCAGTAGGTAAGGTTCCAATTAATGTAAAAGATCTGGGTGTTGACGCATTATCAATTTCCTCACATAAAATCAATGGTCCTAAGGGTATTGGGGCATTATTTATAAAAAAAGGTTTGACGGTAACCCCTCAAATTTTAGGGGGCGGTCAGGAGAATGGAATGCGTTCTGGTACTGAAAATGTTGCTAGTATCGTTGGGTTTGGCAAAGCATGTGAGATTGCAAAAGATAAGTTATCTGATAATATTTCTCACTTTCATAGTCTTTACTCATTGATATTAGCAAAAACAATCAAGGAAATAACACACGTAAAACTTAACGGTCATCCTGAAAAGAGGATTTTCAATAATATTCATCTTACATTTATGGGAGTAAACGGTGAAGATTTAATAATAAAGTTGGATGAGCATGGCATTGCTGCGTCGACTGGTTCTGCATGCTCAGTACACACACAAAAGGCATCACACGTGTTGAAGGCAATGGGCTTTAACCACGAGCAGATAACTGGTTCCTTACGTCTATCATTTGGATATATGAATACATTGGATGAAATTAGCCAAACAGTTGAAATTTTAAAAAAAGTTGTGTCTGAATTGAGAAGCGTTTCTCCCTATAAAACAAAATATAACTTTTGATTCTAAATTTTTGGATATAAATGGAAAGAGGATTTATTTTTAGATATTACAATTGCAGATGTTATGGCTACCAATAGAATCATAATCACAATACTTCCAAATTCTGGAATAACATATGTACCAATTATCTCAATGAATTTTTCATCTTCTTCAATCTGAAGATTTATAGTTCTAAAATCAGATGTGGTTTCTATTTCAGTAATTTGAACTTCAATAAAATCATCGCTTTGATTATCTTTGGAAACCAACACTATGAATATTTCATCCGTGCCATCACCTGTTTTCGAATCAAAACTTTCTCTAGGAAGTTTTAAAATTAAATTACCACCAGAATTTTCTGTTAGTTCTATAAGAATTGAATAACGATCCTGATTTAATTCTGCATCTTTAATATCAAATCCGCTAGCTGTATATTCCAAATCAAATGTTCCTGCATTTGGGATATCAATTGGAAAGACTGACGAAGTTTCAGTAACTACATTTTGGAAAAACTGAAAATTGGTTGCATTGAATATGTCTTCAGTATAGAACACTTTAACTGTGTATTGGCCATCATGTGCCCACTTTTCCGCATTAGTATTGAAATCTTTTGCATATGTTCCATCTTCTGCAACTTTAATTTGCGCTATCTCTATAATTTGTTCCTCAAATAAAATCTGAATTGTAAGGTCTGGGACATCTGTAAAAACTACCGGCACATTTCCAAAAACTACAAGAATGTCTCCTTTATTGTATACATCCTTGGAAAGTATAACTGATAATGGCTCTAAGGCCTCCGCAAAAGTGGGAATTGTTCCTGCAACTACAGCGATAGTCAAAATCAAAAAAATATTAGTGTTCTTCACAGCAAAATTTAATTTGTTTTCTATATGTCCTTTACTGATTTTCATATAAAAAATGATTAAAAGTTTCTAGTATTTTGGTACTAGACTTAGTTTTGTCTTTGCAGATACAATGATTATTGATACAATTGCAACTACAAGTATCATCACAGCTATTGTGCCAAATTCTGGAAT
>JYMV01021889.1_pt1 | contig 26514 bp, 25 predicted proteins | sample 338911 | NCBI WGS metagenome assembly JYMV01 (sample SAMN03354496, study PRJNA234377) | hydrothermal vent metagenome | biome: Deep sea; feature: Hydrothermal plumes at the Eastern Lau Spreading Center, Western Pacific Ocean; material: Seawater | place: Tonga | collected 2009 | depth 2000 m m
CGAAAAAATCCTTCCGAAAGCATGCGCTGAAGTACCATCCCGACCGCAATCCTGGGAACAAGCAGGCTGAAGACAAATTCAAAGAGTTGAATGAAGCCTATGAGGTCCTCAGCGATTCGGAAAAGCGCCGCAACTACGATACGTTTGGCCATGCGGCATTTGAACAGGGTGGAGGCCGTGGTGATTTCGGCTTCGGCCGTGGTGGTGGTGCGGCGGATGTGTTCACCGATATCTTCGAGGATTTTTTCGGTGGAGGGGGGACCAGGGCACGCGGACGTGCTAGGCGCGGAAACCATCTTCGCTATAACTTGGAGGTTTCATTTGAAGAGGCGGTGTTTGGGAAAGAAGTCAATCTGAAGATTCCACGATGGGAGACTTGCTCGACCTGCAAAGGAAGCGGCGCAAAAAGCAGTGCGGCTGTTCGCACCTGTTCAACCTGTAATGGAACTGGGCAAATTCGTTTACAACAGGGATTCTTCCAGGTTGCGACCACGTGCAGTCAGTGTCAGGGTGAAGGCCAAGTTATTGCAGACCCATGCAAAACCTGCCGCGGCCAGAAAAAGGTCTATAAAGAACATTCCCTATCGGTCAGCATCCCCGCAGGGGTGGAGACTGGGACCAAGCTTCGATTGACCGGTAAAGGCGAACCGGGGGAGCAGGGTGGTCCTCCTGGTGATCTCTATGTCGTGATTATGGTCAAGGACCATGATGTCTTTGCCAGAAATGGAAATGACATTCTGTGTGAGATTTCGTTGAACTTCATCGCGGCTACTCTTGGGGCACGAGTGGAAGTCCCAACGCTGAAAGGAAAGGTGCCCTTTGATATCCCTGCCGGGACTCAGCCGGACAAGATCCTGCGCTTGAAAGGGCTTGGGGTGCCGAGTCTCAACGGTCGCGGGACCGGCGATCAGTTGATCCGGGTCAAGTTGACGATTCCGACTTCTTTGTCAAAGAAAGAACGCGAATTGCTTGTTCAGTATGCTGAAGTAAGCGGAGAGAAGATTGATCACGCTGACAACGGCATCGTCGACAAGATCAAAAACTTGTTTGACTGATTTTCTCCCGTCTCATTCCTTCCGATAGAACATGTCGGTTTTTTTCATTTCGTCTGATTGCGTCCACGAGCGTCGGCTCATTGTGACGGGACCATTGGTTCAGCATCTTCGCGGGAGCCTCCGTGTGAAAGCGGGAGAGTTGTTGTGGTTTGGGGATCAGAATCGATGTCGGTATCAAGTAAGACTTGATGAAGTTGCGCTGACCAGGATTACAGGTAAAGTCGTCGATGTCTGTACAGAACCGACGAACAGTTCGGTGCACGTCACCGTGGCACACGCAGTGGTCAAGGCACACCGAATGTCTTGGATGCTCCAGAAGACGACGGAATTGGGAATGACACAGCTTGTGCCGCTGATCACCGATCGCACCGTGGTACACGCAAAGGTATCGCAACATAAACAGATGGTCGAACGATGGCATCGTATTGCTCTCGAAGCTGCACAGCAGGCTGAGCGATGGGATGTTCCCACCATTCATCGTCCCACGAAGTTGAGTACGTTCCTTGACGAATCTGTTCACTACGATGTCAAGCTGTTGTTATGGGAGAAAGAAACGGAACTGCGTCTTCCCACGGTTCTGCGGGGAGGACCACGTCCCACACAGATCAGTATCCTGGTCGGCCCAGAAGGCGGTTTTACCGACCAGGAAGTTGATGCTGCGAAGCGTTGTGGATATCAGACGGTCACGCTTGGTCCGCGCACCCTGCGTTCTGAAACTTCAGCACTCGCTGCACTGAGTGTTATACAATCTGAGTTCGACTAGCTGGCGCGTATGCCTGAACGAATGTCTGCGACACTGTGGAGGCGAGCGATGGCCTTCGAGATCGATATCTTCTTGATCACCATTACCTACCTTACGACGTTCTGTGTTGGGTTACTTGCGGCCTGGCTGGGCCTGAAGGTTGCTGGATATGATGCTCCTTCGTACAGCCTTATCGACACGCTGTTGCTTCCGTTTGGGTTTCTCAGTCTTATCGTATCTCTGGCATATTTTATTGGCTTTGCGTCGTATCGCGGCCAGACTCCGGGCAAAGCCATCATGCGTATCAAGATTGTGAGTATGACCGGAGGGAATGTCACACTTTCGATGATTGTTGTGCGAACTCTAGGATACTTCCTCTCGGGCGTACTTTTCGGGTTGGGATTTCTCATGGCTCTGGTGACGAGGCGCCAGCGCGCTCTTCATGATCTTCTAGCGAATACCCATGTGGTTGCCACATAAATACTGTCATTTTTTTGTGCTCTTCCTCTTCATGGCGGGCACGCTTCTCTTTCCTCCCGTCGCAGCTACTGAGGTTGTCGAGCGCATTCTCGCGGTGGTCAATGATGAACTTGTGTTGCTCACCGACCTTGAGCGCGATCGTGTCTTTTGTCCCAGCTCCGCATCCATGGCTCCACTGGCTGTGTCCGCTGCTCGTGATGAACCCTATCCCGGTCTTCAAGCGCTAATCAATAAACGTCTTGTTGTGTCTGAGGCAAGACGGTTAAATATTTCATTGCCGTCCACTACTGTTGTCGAGGAAAGCCGAAAGATACTTATCGATCGATTTGGGGGCTTGAAGTCGTTGACGTCCACGATGGCCGCACATGGCATTGATCAGGAAGATGTACTGGTGATGCTTCAGGAACACCTGTTGATCCGCCGATTTCTCGAGGTGCGAATTTTTCCGTTTATTCGGACATCATCTTCCGATACAGTGCGAGACACGCGTGCGAGTAAACGTCTCGAACGTTATCTCTCACGGCTTAGAGCACGAGCCACCATCGAGATCAATTCTCCGTAATCCCCACATCGTTACGTACATGGCAGTTAGCCTGACGTCAAAAATGCAAGCCATTGCCGACCTGATTCGTCTGCAGAACCAGTCTGGAACGGTATTGCTGATGATGCCGTGTTTGTGGTCACTAGTCCTTGCTTCTGGTGGCCAACCAACATTCCTTATGCTTGCGATCTTTGTCATCGGGGCATTTGTAATGCGTAGTGCAGGATGTGTGATCAACGATCTGGTCGATCAAGATATCGACCGGGAGGTTGAGCGTACGCGTCATCGACCTCTCCCGTCTGGGCGTCTAAGTCGTACTGAAGCCGGTCTAGTATTGCTGGTGTTGCTAGCCGTTGCGGCCCTCTTGCTTGCCATGTTGAATGTAGTGACCCTTCTGTTAGGTCTTGGTGCTGTAGTGTTGGTTGTGTTGTATCCCTTTGCCAAACGCATCATTGCCATGCCGCAGGCGGTGCTGGGAATCGCGTTCGGCTGGGGAGTGTTGATGGCTTGGGCGGCAGTCCGTGGAACCCTAGAGCTTCCCGCAATCTTGATCTTTTTCGCGACGGTATTCTGGGCGATCGGATACGACACGATCTACGCGATTCAAGACCAAGAAGACGATCGACGTATTGGCGTGGGATCATCGGCGCTCCTGTTTGGACGGTTCACCTGGCTTGCGATTGCACTGGTGTTTTCTGGAATGATCGCGTGTCTGGCCTCGGTGGGATTCATCGGACAAGTTGGCAATTGGTATACGGTCGCTCTCGTGCTGGTATCCTTTGTGATGGCCGTTCAGGTTGCCATGATCAGACGTGGACTCAATCGTCGTGAGGCCTTCGACATGTTTCGCTCCCATGCCGGGATTGGGGTGGCGATCTTGATCGGACTTGTTATCGGGTTAATAGGGGATTCGACTGTTCGGGTCACCGGTCCCACCATGGGGACGAGTTATGCCGTGACACTCCATCCTCTGCCTGAGGGGATTGAGCGTGACGCCCTCCAAACCGAGATCGATCGGATCCTCGTTCGTATCAATAATCGGATGTCCACGTACCAGGAACATTCTGAACTCTCTCGCTTTAATCAGAATCAGACAATTGAATGGGTAGATGTATCTGCTGAACTTTTCACCGTCGTTGATGCGGCCGTGCATGTGAGTCGGATGACTCACGGTGCCTTTGACGCGACAGTGGGCTGGCTAGTGAATCTTTGGGGCTTTGGCCCTTCTATCCCAACCACGATTGTTCCGTCTGATACGGCTATTTCCGAAGTAATGCGGGCGACGGGATATGAGCATCTACATCTCAATCCTTCGCCTCCGGCTCTCCGCAAGGATGTTCCTGAGCTGTACGTCGATCTATCAGGGATTGCGAAGGGTTACGCTGTGGATCACATTGCTGAATATCTCGACTCTGTTGGAATCGAGAACTATCTCGTTGAAATTGGCGGTGAACTGCGAGCGAATGGGAAAAGGCAGAATGGCATGACCTGGGAGGTTGTGATTGAACGTCCGACGCCATTGGTGCGCGAAAAGCATCGGGCGATCAAGTTACGAAATCGGGCGATCGCAACATCGGGAAATTACCGAAATTATATCGAGCGAGATGGCAAACGCTTCTCACACATCCTCAATCCGAATACCGGAAAGCCGATCACGCACAATCTGGCCTCGGTCACGGTGATCCGCTCGTCCAGCATGGAGGCAGATGCGTTGGCAACTGGGCTTATGGTTTTGGGGCCTGATGCTGGATATGATGTCGCGGTCAAAGAAGATGTGGCCGCGCTGTTTTTGGTGAAACATGAAGATGGATTGCACGAAATAGTGACGCCAGCATTGGATCGCTATCTAGATCGTAAGTAGGGAAATGACAATGTGTGTCCCACCTTTCATTCAGGTATACTGAGCGCCCATTTCGTGGAGCGTAGATAATGCAACAAGAAGATCTCCTTTTAGCCGTCGTGGTCCTTATGTTGGCGGCGGCGATTTCGGTCCCGTTCTTTCGATGGCTCGGATTGGGATCTGTCATCGGGTTTCTCACCGCGGGGGTGGTTGTTGGTCCATGGGGGCTGAAGATTACTACGGAGGTGGAGACTATTCGCCACTTCTCTGAATTCGGTGTCGTGTTTCTTCTCTTCCTGATCGGTCTGGAACTTCGTTTGTCAAAACTGTGGGGAATTCGAAGGGTGGTGTTTGGTCTTGGCGGTTCTCAGATCATGGTGACGGGTGGATTGATTGCAGTGTATGCATGGGCATTTGGTGTGCCGTGGAATGTTGCCCTGGTTGTGGGATTTGGGCTGTCAATGTCCTCGACCGCCTTCGGACTACAAATCCTGACCGAGAAGGGCGAAATGGGAACGCGTCACGGCCGTGCGTCCTTTGGAATCCTACTTATGCAGGATTTGGCGGTTGTCCCGATGCTGGCTATCGTTCCCTTTATGGGAGAGATGACGCGGGGGCAGGGCGATCCCTATTGGGTTGCCGTCCTGAAAGCAGTTGTCGTGATCATATGTGTTGTCGCGTTTGGACGTTATGTCCTCCCACGAGTATTTCGCGCAATGGCTACAAGTGGCAACACCGGGTCATTTACCGGGGTCGCGATTATGACAGTGCTTGGTGCTGCATGGGTGATGGAGCAAGTCAACTTGTCTATGGCGTTGGGAGCATTTCTCGTTGGTCTTCTCCTCTCGGACTCTGAATATCGACATCAGATCGAGGCCGTGATTCAACCACTTCGCGAGTTTCTTTTGGGATTGTTCTTCATGGCTGTCGGCATGTCTATTGACTTCGGTCTTATCACGGAAAGTGGCTTCGTTGTGTTCGGAACTGCGCTCAGTGTCCTGGTGTTCAAGGCTCTGGCACTGTACGTCTTATGCCGACTCGCCGGCTATACAAAAATTTCGTCCTTTCGGGTCTCGCTATTGCTTCCACAGGTCGGTGAGTTCGGGTTTGTGTTGTTCGGCGTAGCCATCGCCCATAGCGTCATAGATGAGCATTTGTTCAAACATTTGCTTCTACTGATTGCGATGACCATGGCATTGACCCCATTTCTTGATGTGATCTCTACGCGTATTGCGAATCGACTTGATGGGACGAAAGGCCTGGATATGGAGGATGGATTGCACGGGGAGTCCGAGCATCATGTTCTTATCGCAGGTTTTGGTCGGGTAGGGGGGACCATAGCAATGATGTTGAGAAACAGTGATGTCCCCTACCTCGCGCTTGATATTAATGCAAAAGTCGTTGAAAACGGGCGGGCACGAGGGTTTCATGCCTTCTACGGCGATGCAAGTAAAGCGAGTGTCTTACAGGCGGCTGGTGCGGGATATGCAAAACTTGTGATAATCACCATTGATAATCAGGAGGCTGCGGAACGTGCGGTGTCTGCGATTCGGTATTTATATCCGGGGTTACCGATCCAAGCCCGGACGTTTGATCTTGCCCACAGTGAAAAGTTACATTCACTGGGTGCAAACTTCACTGTCCCCGAGCATGTGGAAATTAGCCTTCAGCTTGGTCGGGAAGCGTTGCTTCACCTGGGGCGTACGGAGTCATATGTCACTGATCTTGTCGATGACATTCGGCAGAATGATTATGCTGTGCTCCGGAATACTGCTTACGCTAAGAGCAGGCAATCAGTATGAACTATCAACCGATTGAAAATTACGGCATGATCGGGAACATGCACACCGCGGCACTGGTCGGCCTAAACGGATCAGTGGACTGGATGTGCTTCCCTCACTTTGATTCTCCCAGTGTATTTTGCGCGATTCTGGACGATGACAAAGGTGGACGGTTTCGAATTGCTCCAGCCAGCGAAGAATCGGTGATCTATAAGCAGTTCTATTGGCCAGATACCAATGTATTGATCACCCGCTTTCTTTCCCCGGATGGTGTTGGCGAAGTCAGCGACTTCATGCCTGTGGGACTTTCAGAAGGGGAGCCTGGCTATCACACCCTCATCCGAAAAGTGCATGTCGCCCGCGGATCAATGCGTTTTCGCGTTGAATGTCACCCCGCCTTTAACTACGCCCGTGACAGCCATACGATCACGGTATTTCCAGAAGGTGTTCGCTTCGATTCGTCAAAGCTGAGCCTCTGGCTGTCATCCCCTGTTCCGCTTGTGCAGCAAGGAAATAGGGTCACCGGCGAGTTCACCCTTGATCCAGGCCAGACGGCCATTTTCGCCTTACATGATTGTGGAAGCGATTGGGAACGACCACAACAACATCCGGAACAGCAAGGGGAGGAGTTGTTCAGGCAAACCATCGAGTATTGGCGCCGGTGGTTGTCACACTGTACCTACACTGGGCGATGGCGAGAGGTGGTCAATCGGTCGGCGCTGGCGTTGAAGCTGCTTACCTTTGAGCCAACCGGCGCCATTGTCGCGGCTCCGACGTCGAGTTTGCCAGAGGGGATTGGCGGGGAGCGTAATTGGGACTATCGCTTCACTTGGATTCGCGATGCGGCCTTCACCCTGTATGGGCTCTTACGCATTGGCTTTACCGACGAAGCATCACGCTTTATGGGATGGCTTGAAGACCGTTGTCGTGATCTGAATTCCGATGGCTCGCTTCAGATCATGTACGCTTTGGATGGAAGTAAAAATATTACGGAGACGACACTAGATCATTTAGATGGCTATAAAGGATCTCGTCCGGTCAGGATTGGTAATCGGGCAGCGGTCCAGTTGCAGCTGGATATCTATGGCGAACTGATGGACTCCGTCTATCTTTATAACAAGTACGGTACCCCTATTTCATACGATTTGTGGCGACACCTTCGACAGCTGATCAATTGGGTCTGTGATAATTGGCAACGACCCGACGAAGGCATATGGGAAGTACGCGGAGGACGACAGCAATTTACCTATTCAAAACTCATGTGCTGGGTCGCGGTCGATCGTGCGTTGCGACTCGCTGACAAACGATCCTTTCCGGCGGATCGAGAACGTTGGCTGAGCGTTCGCGATGAGATTTACGAAGAAGTGATGAGCAAGGGATGGAACCAAGACCGGCAAGCATTCGTTCAACACTACGGGAGTGAGTCCTTGGACGCGTCAAACTTATTGATGCCGCTGGTCTTCTTTCTTTCCCCAAATGATCCTCGGATGATGAAGACGCTGGATGCCATTCTCAAGTCACCGGAAGAGGGTGGCTTGGTGGCAGATAGCCTCGTCTATCGGTATAACATCTATGAAACTGAAGATGGTCTCGCGGGTGAAGAAGGCACCTTTAATATTTGCACGTTCTGGCTGGTTGAAGCATTGACCCGTGCCGGTCGACATGACCCTAAATATCTGCGGCAGGCACGCTATATGTTTGAACAGATTCTAGGCTACGCCAACCACGTAGGCTTGTATGCCGAAGAGACGGGAACCCGTGGTGAGGCGCTTGGGAACTTCCCTCAAGCATTAACCCACCTGGGATTGATCAGCGCGGCGTTTAACCTTGACCGTGCGTTGGGTAAAAAGGGCTGAGGAGGATCCCAAAACATCACTTAGCCACTAGCACGTCTGCAAGTAATTCCGCTTCAATTGCGTATACCTTGATCATCGACTGGATATTGCAGGCCTCCAGTGCCGTTTTGACCGAACCCTGTGGTCGCAGAAAACGACGTGCCCCGCCCTTCAAGCCACGCTTTTACTCGCTGGATGGCCTTCTGATCGATGGTCGATGACCGTCCGCCACCAGTTCAATCGCTTGCGCTAATCGTTCCGGACTGATTTCTTTGAGCAGATATCCGGAAGCACCAGCCATCACAGCCGACAACATGGACTCATCATTTCCATACGAGGTCAGAAACAATACCCGGGCAGTCTCATGGTTTTGCAGCACTTCTCGGCACAGTTCCACGCCGCTACCGTCAGGCAACCGGTTTGTTCGTCAAACAACATGATGGAACATACCGACGGCGACACCGTCAGTTCTACCTGAAGACAAAGGGTGTTCAGAATGTTCGAGATCGGCTCCCCATCAATAACTTTCTCCAAGGAGATTCTCTGGATATCATGTAAGGACTCCACAACTTTTCGTTCGGTCATATCAAGCACAATTCCCTCCGGTGGCGTAGAGAGCTCCGCGTATGATTTCTTAATGGGTTCCAGAATTATGTCACTAGGGAAAATTTTAGCAATAGGTGCAAGTGTCCCTATCGATGGGTAAAATTTTGGAAGGTAGCGTGCTTTATCGTGTCCAGGTGAGCCAACGATTGAAGATTGATTTGACGCGTGGCGTGAGCCGTGTTTTGTTGTATGCGTCGCCTAGACGTTTGATGGCTTCCGCTTGGGTGGGATAGGGGTGAATGGTCTTCGCAATGGCGCTCAGGCCAAGTCCATTGGTCATGGCTAAGGTAATTTCGCTGATCATATCCCCGGCATGTGCGGCAACGATTGTCGCGCCGATGATTTTGTCTGTTCCCTCCTGAACATGAAGGCGTGCGAACCCTTCGGTTTCACCATCTAAGATCGCACGGTCATTCTCTTCGAGATTCCAGGTAAAGGTGTTGATTTTGTAGCCTTTCGCTTGAGCGTCTTCCGCGCGAAGTCCAACATGTGCGATTTCTGGTTCGGTATAGGTGCACCATGGAATGGTGAGGGCGCTGGTTTTCTGACGGCCGTGAAACAGCGTATTGGCGATGACGATGCGGGCCATCGCATCTGCAGAATGGGTGAACTTGTATGGGAAGCAGATATCCCCTGCTGCGAAAATGCGTGGGTTGGTGGTCTGCAAGCGTTCGTCAACGGTGACGCCGACCTGAGGATTGTACGACACGCCGACAGCGTCGAGATTCATGTCTTCAACATTGGGAGCGCGTCCGATGCTCATCAAGATCTCGTCCACCACCAGTTCCGTCGTCTTTCCCGCCGTTTCGCAATGGATCACTTTTTCAGATCCGTGAGATTCAATCTTGAGAATATTGGCGTTGCAGGTGAAGTGAACGCCATCTCGGCTAATCGAGGCTTTTACAATTTCTGCGCCATCGTAATCATCGCGAGGCAGGATGCGGCATTCTTTCTCGAACACAGTCACCGTGCTTCCAAAGCGGGCAAATGCTTGGGCCATTTCGCAGCCGATGGCTCCGGCGCCAATTACAGCCAATCGTTTTGGTAGTTCTGTAAGGGAAAAGACGGTTTCATTGGTGAGATAGCCTGTTTCTGCTAAGCCGGGGATAGGAAGAGCAGCAGCGCGTGCTCCGGTTGCAATGACCGCGCGTTTGAACGAGAGGGTTTTTCCGTCGACCTCGATAGAGTCAGATCCGGTAAAGCGGCCCGTTCCGAGAAAGACATCCACGCCAAGGCTTTGAAATCGCGCCGCAGAATCGACGCTGCTGATCTGAGTGCGAATCCTTCGCATCCGTTCCATCGCGGCACCAAAATCGTACCGAACCCCATCAGGAATCTGTACGCCGAACTCACCCGCGTTGCGAACGCTTGCCCAGGCGCGTGATGCACGGATGAGCCCCTTAGATGGCACACATCCAACATTCAGGCAGTCTCCACCCATGAAGTGTTTTTCGATGAGTGCGACATGTGCTCCGAGTCCAGCCGCGCCCGCCGCGGTGACCAGTCCCGCGGTGCCAGCACCAATCACGACGAGGTTGTAGCGCGGCTTGGGTGTCGGATTCACCCAGTCTGGTGGGTGAACATTGTTGACCAGTGCCTGATTGTAGGCATCATCTGGGAGCATCGTTGGCATCAGTCTGATGTTGTGATGGGCAGGTGTAAGGCTATTCTATCGTCAGCTGTCTTTGGTCAGCAAGCACGGTAGAGCGAGCGCACCCACTCCGCGTCTCTCTTCGCCATCTCGGTGCCAGCAAGGGCAGCTGCTTCGACCTGAGCTGGGGATCGCTGCCCCAACAGGACGCACCCGGTGGGGGTATCGGTCAGCAGAACATCCAAGAGTCCGTGGAGCACAGGTTGGGGATGGGTTGAAAACGTGGCTGTGAGTGTTTTGTTCGCTTCACGTATTTTTGCGAGAACAGTGGGATCAGAAAATTCCGGGACACCTAAGCGCATATCTCCCACCGGAAACGTAGTCGGTTCTGTATATTTTCCGGTGAGCAGGCCGTGCTTGAGTGGCGAGAAAAATGCCACGCCGACATTATGTTGGTGGACCCAGGCTCGTAATCCACTTGTCACGTAGTCGTCATCCATTACGTTCCGGTACGGCTGGATGACGTCGGGGTTGGTCTTGTCGGCATATTTCAAGATCGCCTTTGGGTCCCAGTCTGACAATCCGATAAACCGAATCTTGCCTTCCTCTTTTGCACGGCGAAGGACCTCGATCGCTGGATCGAAGAATTCGTCTGCATCTCCGAACATGCAATGATGCAGATACAACAAGTCAATCACGTCTGTCTTGAGTAATTTCAGCGAGAGTTCAATTTGGTGGCGCATAAAATCAGGATGGTAGTAGTGGTCATGTGGGCCCATTACCCAGCCGAGTTTCGTCGCCAGAAAGATGTCTTTTCGTGCCACCGCAGCATCCCACATCTCGCCGATGAGTTCCTCGGAGCGCCCGTTGCCGTAAGCGTCTGCGGTATCCCAATGATTGATGCCGAGTTCCCACGCCCGGATGAGAGCTTGCTTTGCCGTTTCGTCGTCATGGCCGGACCAGCCAACGGACCGATCGCCTATGGTGTTCGATCCTCCGTATGACCAGGTCCCTAAGCTAATCGCCGAAACGGTTGCCTTGGTCAGACCCAATGTAACTTGCCGCATTGTTCGCTCCTTCAACGTGACGAGCCCCCATCGATTACTGCGGATCCCATCATCAGCCTGCTAGAGTTATACGTAATCGTTCTGTTGTATTCTATTTTTTGATATAGGGTCTATGGCTCGACCGTGAGCACTCTGATGTCAAACATCAGGTCTTTTCCAGCGAGCGGATGGTTGATATCGACCGTGACTGACGTATCCGTCACTTCTGTCACCTTGACGGGTTGCCCACCTGGGCCAGCCAGTTGGGAGCCGACCTGGACGTCTGGGGGCATATTCTTTTTATCGACAGTCATGCGTTTTCCGGGGTCGTATTCTCCATAGGCCTCAGCCTCTTCCACGAAGATTACGGCGGTGTCGCCGACTTTCATCCCAACCATTTGCCGTTCGAGCCCGGAAATGAGTTGTCCAGTGCCCTGGGTAAAGGCAAGGGGCTCTTTGCCCACGTTCGAATCGACTTCCTCTCCATCGGAAAGGGTGAGGGTATACTCAATGGTGACGTTTGTGCCATCCGCGATTGTTGGCACCTCGTCGGTTTTGGACGTGCAGGCAGAGAGAGGAATCAATGCGATGGTTAGTACGGTGCCAATCAACGATTTCCAACGATGCTGCATTCAGGAACTCCTTTCGCTCAATGGCTGGGTTTAAAACCGCTGGGATCGTATCATACTGACGAATACGGTGGTAGGACAGTTCATGAAGATTCCTGAAATCACAGCCTGGCCTTCCTCAATCCACGCGGCAAAGGTTTTACAGGAGACATTGTCTTGTCGTGTGGTGCGAAGAGATCATTTCCAGACTATACACACCGTGGCTGGAGTCGATGTCGGATTTGAAGACGGCAATACGATAACGCGGGCTGCGGTAGTGGCCTTTGGGTTTCCGAGTCTTGTCGTGTTAGAAGAGGTCATTGCACGGCGTCCGACATCGTTCCCCTATGTGCCAGGATACTTATCGTTTCGCGAATTGCCAGCGGTGCTTGACGCATTGAAGCAGTTAACGGTGACTCCCGATTTGCTGCTATGTGATGGGCAAGGGATTGCGCATCCACGGAGGTTTGGCATTGCGGCTCACCTTGGCGTACTCACGGATTTACCATCTATTGGCGTTGCCAAGTCCATTCTTGTCGGGACGCATGATGACGTGCCGGAAGAGCGTGGGGCATGGCGCCTATTGCGGCATCGAGAGGAGTGCGTTGGTGCTGCGGTACGAACTCGCATCAAGACGCGACTGATCTATGTTTCAGTTGGACATCGCATCAGCCTTGAAGCTGCCATTGACTATGTGATGCGTTGTACGACAAAGTACCGACTTCCTGAAACCACGCGTTACGCAGACAAACTGGCATCTAGTCGATGAGGAGCATGAAAGACGTTCGCGATGCTTGATCAATTATTCATCTACCATCCAATGCCCTGGAGTGAACAAGATTGGGCGCGAGCCAGTGGGCTTCCGTTGGAAGATGTGTGGTTTCGGGCAGCAGATGGGACTCGTCTGTTTGGATGGTATGTTCAGGCGTCTGCTCAGGCGCCTGTGGTTTTGTGGTGTCATGGCAACGCCGGGAATATCACGCATCGGCTTAGAAATCTCACGCGATTGGTGCGCCTGGGCCTCTCGGTGTTCTTGTTTGACTACCGGGGGTATGGTCGAAGTCAGGGCCAACCATCTGAAACCGGTTTGTATCAGGATGCGGGCGCGGCCTATTCCTATCTCACCAACGTGCGAAAGACTCTCCCTAAACGGTTGATTGTTTTCGGGCGATCATTAGGCTCAACGGTTGCTGGTCACCTTGTGAGTGAGCGACCGGCAGCTGGTCTTATCTTGGAATCCTCGTTTCCGTCTGTAGAACACATGGCTCGCACTCACTACTTCGGGTTGCCGGCTCATTGGCTGCTTCGAGCACGATTTGATCTGGCATCACATTTGAAAAGAGTGAGGGTGCCGTTGCTGATCATCCATGGTGACCGAGACCGAATCGTCCCGATTGGGTTAGGGCGTAAAGTCTACGAGCAGGCCAACGGCCCGAAGGATTTCTATCGTGTTTTCGGGGCAGGACACAACGATGTAACGATGGTCGGAGGGCGGCCTTATTTCCAGCGCATCATCCAGTTCATCACACGGGTCACATACTCGTGAGCGGAGAGTGAGTGAGATGAGATCCCTTTGCTATGCCAGCGCGACCAGCAGCCTTTCGCGGATTTCGTCAACCGTTCCTACACCTGAAATCCTCACGCAGTGTGGTGTTGGTATGTTCTGCCCCTCCTCAGCGGCCCAGTTGGTATAAAACTCACACAAGGGTCTCGTTTGTTCGTGGTAGGTATCAAGTCGTTTTTTGATAGTCTCTTCCATGTCGTCATTTCGCTGGGCTAGGTCTTCACCCGTCACGTCATCTTTGCCTTCCGCCTTTGGCGGATTGAATTTTACGTGATACGTACGGCCTGAGGCGGGATGGATTCGTCGCCCGCTAAGACGCGCGATCACCTCCTCATCGGCAACGTCAATTTCTATTACCATATCAATGTGTACATCGGACGCGCGTAACGCCTCGGCTTGTGCAATGGTCCGGGGAAAACCGTCAAGGAGAAAACCATGGACGCAATCCGGCTGCTGAATGCGATTGCTGACCAAATGGATCATGAGGTCATCTGAAACTAGCGCCCCAGATTTTAATATCTGATCGACCTGTTTGCCAACCGGTGTCTCGGCCTTAATTGCCGCACGCAGCATATCGCCGGTCGAAATTTGTGGAATGTTGAAGTGTTTGGTCAGGAAGGTTGCCTGGGTGCCTTTGCCTGAGCCCGGTGCTCCGAGAAGAATGAGTCGCATACGAAGGGCTCCTTTCAATAGCTGGTTTCAAGATTTATCGCAATGTGTTGGTTTACAATTCCGGCCATTGTACACGAATTGGAGTGCGTCTATTCGTTGCATGGGGGTAGAAAATTCTGTATGATCGCGTCAGTCGCCCCCTTACATCATCAGCGGTGACGAGTATTCCAGGCATAATGTCTGGTGATTCGGAGGGGACTCTTCCTGTCTATGTCGACTCCAACCACATTTCTAAGGATTCCTGCCTCTACGTACCGATTGCAGTTTAATCGACACGTTACCTTTGTCGAAGCCCGGAAACTTGTGGCGTATCTTCATGATCTCGGCATTACCGATTGCTATTGCTCGTCGTATCTGATGGCAACTCCTGGTAGCCTTCACGGATATGACATTGTAGACCCCACGAGCCTGAACCCGGAGATTGGGACTGAGGAGGAATTTCGTGCGTTTAGCAAGGCATTGAAGGATCGCGGAATGGGTCAGATTCTCGACATTGTGCCAAACCACATGGGGATCGAAAAAGGATGCAACCCGTGGTGGTTGGACGTAATGGAAAATGGCCAGAGTTCCCATTATTCAGACTTCTTCGACATTGCGTGGTCGCCTATCGAATCCAATGTCGGCGCGAAGGTTGTGCTTCCGATCCTGAGCAACCAATATGGCACGGTTCTGGAAAATCAGGACATCACCGTGGTGTTCGATGAGGGAGCGTTTTCGATTCGCTATTTGGACAACATTCTTCCTCTCACACCTGAGTCATACGTCAACATTCTCACCCATCGACTTCCAGAATTTGTGAAGGCACGCGGCGCGAAAAATACACATGCGCAAGAGCTCCAAAGTATCATCACTGCAATCACACACCTCCCGCAGCACCATGAACGTGAGCCAGATTTGGTGGCGGAACGTTATCGTGAGAAAGCTATCATCAAGGGGCGATTAGTTGCTGTGACGATGGCCAGTCGGCATGTGAGGGCATTCATCGAGGACAATGTTCAGATCTTTAACGGGAAGAAGGGGGACCCCGAGAGCTTTAATCTTTTGGACGCGTTGCTGGGTGAGCAAGTCTATCGTCTGGCCTATTGGCGTGTCGCCTCGGAAGAAATTAATTATCGCCGCTTCTTTGATATTAATAGCCTCGCGGCGCTTCGCATGGAAGATCCCCATGTGTTTCAGGAGGTCCATCGCCTCATCTTCGCATTACTTCGTGATGGGGCGGTGACAGGCCTGCGGGTTGATCACGTTGATGGCTTGTACGATCCTGGAGATTATCTTCGACAACTGCAATCCTGGGCCAAGACTGAGTTGGTGCCGCGTGGACAGGCCCCATTATTTCTGATCGTTGAGAAGGTTTTAAGTCGCGGAGAGACATTGCCTGATGAGTGGCCGGTCCATGGGACCACCGGATACGATTTCCTGTTCCTTCTCAATAATTTGTTCATTGATCGTTCCAACAAACGCGCGTTCAACGAACTCTATTCGGGTTTCGCGAAGGTCAGAGTTGCGCCGGAAGACTTGGTCTACCACAACAAAAAGCTGATCATGCATGCCGCCATGGCTTCCGAAATCAATGTCCTCGGATACCAACTCAAGCGGTTAGCTGAGAAGGATCGGCAATCGCGTGATTTCACGCTGAACAGCCTGACGAATACCATCCGAGAAATTATCGCCTGCTTTCCGGTGTACCGTACCTATGTGACCGAAAGTCAGAACAATGGCATCAGTGAAAGGGATCGAGCATATATTCGTCTGGCCGTCGCACGCGCAAAGCGCAGAAATCCTGCTCTGAGCAATCTGCTCTTCGACTTCGTGCGAGAGCTTCTGTTGAAACATCAGAAGAGCGACTGTCCTGAAACACGTCAGGAACAGACACGATTTGCGATGAAGTTCCAGCAGACGACTAGTCCTGTGATGGCTAAAGGCGTGGAGGATACCGCCTTCTACACGTATAACCGATTAGTGTCCCTCAATGAGGTTGGAGCGGACATCGACCAATTCGGTATTTCTGCTGCGACCTTTCACGATCGGATGAGGGAACGACAGAAACAGTGGCCCCATGCCTTGTCTGCGACGTCGACGCATGACACGAAGCGAAGTGAAGACGTTCGCGCACGTGTTAATGCGTTGTCTGAACTCCCGCTCGAATGGCGAGCATGTTTGCGGCGCTGGCATACACTCAATAAAGGAAAGAAACGATTGGTTCACGACCAACCTGCGCCGGATCGCAATGACGAAGTGCTCCTCTATCAGTCGCTTGTCGGCGTGTGGCCGTTTGAGTCGATGGATGCATCCCAATATCGAGTATTGTGTGACCGTATTCAGAGGTATATGGCAAAGGCGACCCGCGAAGCCAAGGTGCATACCAGTTGGGTCAACCCACATGAAGAATATGATGAAGCGGTTCGCACTTTTGTCGAAGCAATTTTAGATAGGTCTGAACCGAATGCGTTTCTCGATGACCTGCTTCCGTTCCAGGCCAGGATTGCACAGTATGGGATCTATAACTCGTTGTCTCAGGTTGTGTTCAAGATTGCGGCACCAGGCGTGCCGGATTTTTACCAGGGGACCGAATTTTGGGATTTGAGTTTGGTCGACCCGGATAATCGCCGATTGGTTGATTTCAAGGTCCGGAAGACTATGTTGAGCGAGCTTCGCCACGCCGTGAGAGACGCGGGCCAGAATCTTATGCCACTGATGCGAGAGCTGGTCAAGACACGCGCTGATGGGCGGATTAAGTTGTATGTCACGATGACGGCCTTGCACTTTCGGCGGTCCCACGCCTCGTTATTTAGAAATGGGGAATATATACCGGTTCATGGCATTGGAGAGAACCGTGATTATACCTGTGCATTTGCGCGACGATATGGCGAAGAGAGCCTGATTGCCGTCATTCCTGGTCGTATTGTCCACTTGCTGTCTGATGCAATGAAACCACCGCTTGGATCTGCCGTCTGGGGGGAGACATGGCTCGCTTTGCCATTTGACCAAGCAAATTCTCGGTACCGCAACATTTTCACAAACGAAGTGCTGACATCAACAATGGTTGATGGTCAACCGGCCCTTTCTCTCGCATCTGTATTTGGAAAATTCCCTGTCGCGCTGTTGGAACGTATTGCGTCCTCATTCTCTGCTGCTTGATATATCTGGTCAGATTTGACTCGAATCTTCTCTTTTGTGGCGCTACTCCATATTGTTCTATATGGATGCCAGGGAAGTACCCCCTCTCCATCTGAACATCCAGACCTCGTCACCATCACGTTCACGCATGGGAAGGTCTCCGGCGATCCACGGCCACTCGAGGATCTGATCGCCGAGTTTGAGGCAGCACATCCGACCATTCGAGTACGTGACGAACCTCTGCCACCCTCAACGGACCAGCAACATCAACTCTATGCGATCAACTTAGAGGGTGGATCAGACAACATTGACGTTCTTGCAATGGATGTCATATGGGTACCGGAATTCAGTCGAGCTGGCTGGATTCGACCGTTAGATTTTGAGTTCACGCCGGCGATGCAAGCGGATTTTATTCCAAACGCACTCGATGCCGTGACCCAGGACGGATTGGTGTGGGCCGTACCGTGGAATGTTGATGCTGGCCTTTTGTATTACCGAAAAGACCTCCTCAAAAAATACAGTCGGCCACCACCACGTACGTGGGATGAGTTGATTGAAACAGCCAAGATCATCATGAAAGGGGAACGCGATCAACGTCTCCACGGGTTTGTGTGGCAAGGCCGGCAGTATGAAGGATTGATTTGTGATGCCATGGAATTTATTTGGGGAAACGGGGGTCATGTCCTAAAGCCAGACACGGGTTGGGCTGACCTGACCAATGTGGCTACCGTGGGCGCAGTCAGCTTTATGCGTGACCTCATCCACCACCATAAGGTGTCTCCGGAAGTGGTGACGACAAGTGATGAGGAGGCAACTCGGCATATATTCGGCACCGGGCGCGCGATTTTCATGAGAAATTGGCCGTATGCCTGGGTGTTGCTTGAACGTGACGGGTCGAGTGTACAGGGAAAGGTTGGGATTGTTTCCTTGCCAACATTCGGATCCAATCCGCATGTCTCAACGTTGGGAGGCTGGCACCTTGGCATTGCAAAAAACAGCCACCATCCAGAGGAAGCATGGACGTTCATCGAATTCCTCACGTCCCATCATGCGCAGCAAGTGATGGCCCTGCGGGCGGGGATTCAAGCGTCTCGAACCGCGGTGTATCAGGATCCAGAACTCAATGCTGCGCAACCATTTCTTGCCGATATACAGCCAATGTTGTTTTCAGCTCGTCCACGGCCTGTGACGCCGTTTTATCCAATGGTCTCTCAGATTCTCCAATCTGAGTTCAGTGCCGTGTTGGCAAACGTGCGAGATCCGCACGTCGCGATGCGTTCTGCTGAGCGGCAGATCAACCATGCACTTGGGAAACAGCAATGAGGTGCATGACTGAAACCCGCGTTGGTATCGCCTTTCTTTTGCCAGCTCTGACAGTGCTTGCGTTGGTCTCACTCTATCCGATTCTTGCCCTTCTCTGGCTGAGTATGCGTCACCGTGTGCTTCCGTTTCAGATCGACCAGTTTATCGGCTTCGATAATTATGCGCTTCTTTTCGTCACGCCACGTTTCTGGAACAGTCTGACTGTCACCGGATACTTTGCCGGTGTTTCCGTTGCGATCGAGGTCATCTTGGGCCTCGGGATTGCCCTATTGCTGTCACATTCCTTCAAAGGTGTTGGATGGGTTCGAGCTGCGGTGTTACTTCCCTGGGCAATTCCCACGGTCGTGACGGCGAAGATTTGGGACTGGATGTATCAACCCCAAGTTGGAGTGTTGAACTATGTTCTCCAGGCAATGCACCTCACGACGGCACCAATACACTGGTTGGGGTCGCCATCTTTGGCGATCCATGCAGCCATTGTTGCAGATGTGTGGAAGACGACGCCGTTTGTCGTGATTCTCCTCCTCGCGGCGATCGCCATGATTCCGCGCGATCTGTATCGCGCTGCAGCGATTGATGGCGCCTCATCGTGGCACACGTTTTGGCATATTACGCTTCCACAGCTGAGAACGATCCTGATCGTGGTGATCCTTTTCCGTATGATCGACGCCATGCGGGTGTTCGATCTCCTCTTTGTCATGACCGGTGGCGGGCCCGCAGATATGACCGAGACGCTCTCGATCTATACGTATAAGATACTTTTTCAAACCCTGCAGTTTGGCTACGGATCCGCAATCGGCGTGGTTATGTTTTTGCTGGTCGCGAGTGTGAGTCTGTTGCAATTGTGGATTGGCCGAAACGAGTTTCGCCGAATGATTGGAACACAGGTATGAATGGTGGATTGCCGCGTCGTCTGCTTCTTCCCCTTTGTGTCATCCTTGTGCTGTTGTGGAGTCTTCTGCCTATCCTGTGGCAGGTGACAACGTCATTCAAACCCAATAGCGAACTGTTATCCCTTCCCCCGCTTATGCCTGCGAGTCCAACCTTTGAACACTATCGCGTCCTTTTTGACGAACAACCCTTTCATCATGTGTTGGTCAATAGTACCGTTGTGGCGTTCGCAACCACCCTGGCGGCGTTAGGCATTGGATCGCTTGCGGCGTTCCCTTTAGCCCGGCTGCCGATTCGTGGCAAAGGGACCTTTCTTGGAATCGTTCTGGGCGCCTCAATGTTTCCCGCGATTGTGACGGTTGGGCCGCTCTTTGTGATCATTCGTGAACTTGGACTGCGGGATACTTGGTGGGCGTTAGTGATAAGTCATACCAGTTTTTCGCTTCCATTGACGATTTGGATTCTGACGAATTTCATGCGGGAGTTACCGGAAGACCTCTATCGTGCGTCCCGTATTGATGGGTGTACTCCATGGCAATCTTTTTATCACGTGTTTCTTCCCCTGTGCCGTCCGGGGTTGGCCGCGGCTGCCATACTAGTCTTTCTGTTTTCGTGGACAGAATTTCTGTTTGCGCTGACCTTTACCGCAACAGAAGCGTCTCGGACTGTTCCTGTCGCGATCGCGTTATTTCCAGGGTTACACGAGATTCGATGGGGAGAAATGGCAGCGGCATCGGTGATTGTGACGATTCCGGTATTTCTCATAGTAGGGGCTTTCCATAAGCATATTGTTCGCGGATTGACGGTGGGAGCGGTCAAGGGGTAAGGAGATCCTGTCATGCCTGAAGTGAGGATCGAACACATCTCAAAACAGTATGGTGCAGTTTCCGTGCTTCAGGATTTTTCGCTGACCATTCACGATGGCGAATTCTTTACCTTGTTGGGCCCAAGTGGGTGTGGGAAAACCACCTTGATCAATCTGCTTGCTGGTCTCGATGAGCTGGACGCGGGCGAGATCTATTTTGATGATCGACCCATCTCACATTTGTCACCGAAGGATCGGGATATCGCGATGGTGTTTCAATCCTACGCGCTCTACCCGCACAAGACCGTGTTTGAAAATATAGCGTTTCCACTCCGCGTGAACAAGCGATCCAAGGCTCATATTGATTCCGAGGTTCGACGTGTCGCATCACTGCTCAGACTAGAGAACCTTCTTGCAAAGAAACCAGCAGAGATTAGCGGAGGCGAACGTCAACGCGTAGCCTTAGGACGGGCGCTCATCCGACAACCAGCGGCATTTCTCATGGATGAGCCGCTCTCGAATCTTGATGCCCAGCTTCGCGTCCAAACACGATCAGAAATTAAGAAAATACATCGGGACCTGAAGCGAACGACCATCTATGTGACACACGATCAAGAAGAAGCGCTGAGTCTTTCAGACCGGCTTGCGGTACTAGATCGGGGTGTCATTCAACAAGTAGGAACGCCCCACGAACTCTATCGATGTCCGTCGAACCTGACCGTCGCGCGATTCATCGGAAGTCCGCAAATGAATCTGATCAGAGGGACGTTGATCTCTCAGCCCGAGATGATAGTGGATCTGGGACACGCACACATTCCTCTCCCTCCTAAACTGATCTCAACGGATTCATCGGAAGGGAAATCGAGAGAGGTTATTATGGGAATTCGGCCAGAAGTTATTCGCGTCCAAGATGGAGAGACGTCGTGGAAGGCAATTGTGGTTGGAGTTGAGCCAGTAGGCGCACACTCATGGGCTGAACTGCGATGGGGAGACCACGTGCTCCGCGCTCGGTTATCTGTCGATGTGGTTCTCGTTCCCGATCAAGTCGTGGGTCTGGAGATAGATACGAATGACCTTCACCTGTTTGACGCTCACTCTGGTGAACGCTTGTCGTGATGATGTTATTGGTGTTCAGGACGGAGAAGGTCTAAGACGGTTTTCACCGGATTAAATGTGATGGCTGGAACCTCAACGAATATTGTATTCCAATAAGCCATGCCTCCGTTCCAAAGGCCCGGATGTTCAAGGGCTCTTACGGTTCTGCCGTCGTGGGATTTGGAGGTGATGATGCCGGTGTTCGGATCGACGAATGTTCGGAGATCGAATGCGTTGCCGCGATAATCCCGCAGTCCACAGACGATGTCGACGGGATTAAAGTGCGTCGATGCGTCAAGCGCTGCTCGTTGGTCTGCTGCCTTCGTATTGATTTGCGCCATCTCCACGATCTGGATCGACTGTGTTCCGTCGTCATGCTGAACCCAGAATGGTCCTCCTCCAGGCATCTTGGCATTCCTGACCATTCCACAGACGCGAACGGGTCGGTCGAACTGGCGACGAAGGAATTTGACACGTTCATTGTTGGGTTGGTTTGCGAATTCCACCGGTACGGCAAACGAGAGTGTCTGTTGACCCCATTCGACCATACGTGTGAGTGCTGACTCGTCAACAGGGCCGGCGCTCAGTTGTTCCAGGAATCCAAAAACGGTTTCTTGGACGCTGATAAGTAATCCCCCCAAGGTTTTTTTGTAGCGGTACGTCTCTGCTTTCAGTCTGTCAGGGACGACGTTGTCGATATTCTTGATAAAGACCATGTCTGCCTGCAGGTCATTCAGATTCTCAATAAGCGCGCCGTGTCCGGCTTGGCGCAATACCAATGCACCGGCGTTGTCTCTAAAGGGCTGATCATTCTCATCCATGGCGATGGTATCGGTTGACGGTTTCTGATGTGAATAGGAAACATTAAAGGTCACACCGTCCCGCTCATGTCGCGACTTTACGTTTGTGACATATGATGTGATTAGCGCTTCATGCTCCGGGGAGACGGTGAAATGAAGCGATGCGATGTTTCGCGTATCCCGCGTATACTCGGCGGATTCGACGAGTTGTTCTTCCAGAGGAGTTCGACAGTGGCCCGGGTAACGATGAAATGGAATGAGCGCTTTTGGCTGATGCGCATAGTTCAACCCGTTAGGCATGAGGAGATATTCGAGGATCTCGTGGTGTCGTTTTTGTCTGATTAAGGTTTCAAGGTGAAGGCCGTCCTTGAGCAGGGAAGATGTGAGATTTTCCACGAAGGCAAAGTAGTTGATGGCATCGAGGCATTCACGTGATTGCCTAGCGTCTTTCTCGTGTGGCGCGTCGTCAGTGGCAGCTGTGTCTTGGTGGCCTTGGTTGTACGTGGCTAGGAGAACCTTAAACATTCGGGTTGCCGCGCCTGACGCGGGGACGAATTTCATCGTTCGCCCAGCCGAAGCAGCTTCGACATATTTCGTGATAAGCGAGTCGATGGTTGATGAATTGATTGCGGTGATTCCATCGCCGATGGTGCATGGCCGGTGAATCTGCACATGAGGAATTCCGTTCTTCAGTGTCTCAAGCTGAGATCGGATTTGGCTCTCTGTCAGGCCGCGTGACGCAAAGAGTTGAAGGTCCAATTGCGTGAACGTTGATTTGCTCATGGGGGATGTATTTCGAAGTCCGCGATTATCGGAAGATGATCCGATGCGCGCTTTGCTACTTTTATTCGTGACGGAAAGCAGTGGTGGAGGATTAGATTGCCGCGAAAAAAGACATGGTCGAGTGGGCGAACCGGCCGAAATGCGGGAAACGTTTTTGATAGTCCCGAGGCAATCTGAAAGCCTGCGGGTTCAAGGAGACGCTTTCCTAACGTGGCCCACAGATCATTAAAATCACCTGCGACAATGACTGGCGCAGTCGTTTTCAATTTTTGGAATGTCGCGTTGGCAAGGAATCGGCGGATTTGAATGGTCCGCTCAAATGATACCAATCCTAAATGAAAATTATAAATAAGCAGTGGTGATGAGTGTTTGCCGATGGAGAGATGACATGTGGCGGCAAGCGAGCGCCGCCGTTTCTTCAATGGGATTGTGAGGTCAATGTCGTGAATATCTGAAAGCGGAAAACGGCTGAGGATTGCATTACCGTGCGCTCCTTTGCGGAGGGTCACGTTTGGCTGATATGCGCGGTGTTGAAATCCAAGTGTTTCGCCAAGAACATCGACCTGTTGGTGGTGGCCTGATCGTGGAATGCCGTCAGCCACTTCTTGCAACAGCGCGATATCAGGCTCATAGAATGCAAGAGTGTCAATGATTCGTGCGAGTTGATATCGACGATCAACGCCACCCACCCCTTTGTGAATGTTGTATGTTATCACGCGAAATCGCATGACCTCTATGATCCAGCCTCTGCCAGTTCGGCTTTCGTATCGATATCCTTGGCAAAGGCCAGAATAGGGGTGACCGTAAAGCGGACGGGGCGACCTTGCGCTGATTTATGGAATGCACGTCGTACCAACGTCTTCGCGACGTGATGTTCGAATTCGCGCAGGGTGAGCTGTTTTCGGACCATCTTGTAATAGGCCAGCAGACCGCGAATGGGAATTGAGATTGAAAAGAGCGGAAGCCGCAGTGAAGTCAGGCTTCGAATGTCCTCGGCAAGTAGCCGGCGAAATGACTCTATTGCGACGTGGACGTGCCGCGTACGAAGGTCACGGTTACGATACCAATAGGCAATCTGGAGGACGGAATTGACCACGCGCATGCGTAGGGCGCCAACCCGAACGATGACAATGTGGCCGGGATAGAGATTCATCGGTGGCTGGTCCATATCGGGTCGAAGTTGATAGGACTGCTTCCAGGAGCTGACATTCAGTGACTCGGGCTTTGTGTCCACCAACTGCCACCAGAATTGTGCGTCCTCGTGTGGGTCATAGTTGGTTTCGAGAAGAGAACGTATCTCGTCCGGGGTTGGCAGAATGTCGCATGCGGAGATTGCCACCGGATCAAGGTGATGAAATCGGCGCGTGATGAATTTGTACGTATGTTCGAGCGTCGTGGCGAGGCTCCCTTCGACATCAACAATCTCACAATCCACGATCCCCTCATGCACGCGGCGAGGTCCAATAAGAATGGGCTGTTCGAATCGACCGCTTGCATTAAACCGCTGAATCAGCTCGCTGATAAGTGGGACTCCTGATGACAACCGATACACTGCTTTGAACCCTGAAAGCATATCGTCTTGTGCGAGTCCGGCTGGGGCTGGGCCGGGCTGAGGATCGCTACCGGCAAGAATGAGGAGTGGAAGTCGCTTCGGCATTGGAATTTACGAGTGAGCCAGGGAAGCTCGTGTGTGTCTGCAGATGAAAGATGGCTTACGTAAAGAGGCGGGAGATGCTAGAGAAAAATCCGCCTTCACTCTGCCCTGACACCTGCTCAAGTTCTCCGGCATCGAGCCAGATGCCTTGACACTGCGTGCACGTATCTATCTTGGTACCGAGGAGTTCGATTTCAACGAGATCGTGTCCACACTTTGGGCAGTGCATATAGTGAAGTTCGCGTAATTGTTGCTGGTCGGCTTCTGCCATTGCAGCATCCTGTTCTGCCGCGTCCTTTTTCTTCTTCTCTATAACCTGTCGGGCGAAATATTCTTCTTCGTTTTCACTGGCCTTCTGAGGGGACATACGGGCCTCCTGGTGATCAACCTGATGTGAGCAAATGCCGAATCAGTTGTTCGGCCTGGTGCGCGTCAAATCCACCAAATCGCTGCATCCTGATGACGCCATCCTGGTCTATAATCGCGACCTCGGGTGTTCCCATGGTGTTGTAGCGTTGCATGGTTTCAGGAAGATGTTCGCCCGGTTTGTGGTGATCGATACCGACCAGGTGGTGAATGCCTTTTTCTTTCACAAAATTGCGCAAACGTTCCGGCATCTGATAATCATGTCCTTCGAATACCGTGTGAATGCTCACGATCTTGAGATCTTCGGCTTCTATTTCGCCGTGGAATGTTTGCCCCCATTCTTTCATGAGGGGAATAGAAAACTTATTGCACCCGGGGCACCATAATTGAAAGAATTCGACGACGACAACTTTACCTCTCAAGTCATGTAACGACGTGCCTGATCCGTTAATCCATTCTGAAATCACCCATTCCGGAGCGGTGATTGATTTGGCCGCAAAAGTTGAAGAGGAGATGCAAAAGCTAATAAGGAGGATGATCGAGAAGAGCGCAAACCGGTTCATTTAGTTTGAAGCCTCTGGCTCATTTTGGGGATCGAATGGTCCATACCACGCATCAGTGAGTGTTCCCGCTACATACTTCTTCACGTCTGATCTCTTGTCTAACCACGCATTGACCTTTGCGAGTTTGGCTTCTGCTTTGTCCAACGAACGGCCGAGGTCAATAAAGCCTTCGAGATGCTTCTTCTCGCCCGTGCCGGTGAAATAGCAGGCGTTGCCCTCCATGCTTTGCTCGATGAATTCATCCAAGAACGTCTTGAAGTCGGCGTCTTTGCTTCTCGTAATGGAAATTGTCACACCCCATTCCTTGAACTCTCCGATGTACGTCTTCTTTCGTAAGCGCTTCTTCATGGTGTGGTCCCTCTCTAATATCAATTGTCTTTCATAATATATGATTCTTATCTATCTTTCCCGCAATTCCAGCAGGAGGTAAATTCGCTGCCGTGGGTTTCCCCGCATCCGGAACAGGTCCACTCAGACACTTTATGGAGACCAGCATTGCCCCAGTCGTCGAGCAGTTGTTTCGCGCGATCGTAATCGGCGTCGTCGATCACCCACAGTTCTGGAAACACTTCGGCAAACGGAACCTCTCCCGCGAGCATTGAGGTTGTTTGGTTCTTGATCGTATTAAGAATGCTAGCCTGCTCAAGAATCTCCTTGAGCGACTCCACTTCGACGAGACTTTGAGATACGAAGACTTTTTTCACTCCAAGGCCGGCCGCTAACTCTCACGCCCCCTCAGCTCTAGGGGAGTCTTTC
>JYMV01033433.1_pt1 | contig 26504 bp, 15 predicted proteins | sample 338911 | NCBI WGS metagenome assembly JYMV01 (sample SAMN03354496, study PRJNA234377) | hydrothermal vent metagenome | biome: Deep sea; feature: Hydrothermal plumes at the Eastern Lau Spreading Center, Western Pacific Ocean; material: Seawater | place: Tonga | collected 2009 | depth 2000 m m
GGATTATCAAATGCACCATCAGGAACTGCCGGGAAGGTAACCGTCCATAATTGAGACGCACTGTTATATACGGTTCCAGCCAAGGTTATTGCAGGAGAGCTAGCACATACCGTCTGGTTATTATTCGCAATAGATTTTGGAGCTTTAGTGATAGTGAGAATCATCGTGTCCGCCTCTGAAACACAACCTACAGGTCCAGTCGTGGTGAGAATAAGAGTGTCAGTACCTAAGGCCGTATCTGCATCACTAGGAGTATAAAAAGTAGTAGGGTCAGCGTTATCTGTGAATGCCCCCGTTCCCGTGCTTGTCCAGAGAACACTGGTAGCCAAGGTGGAGGTACCTGCCGTCGAAACTACACGGTTGTTTGCGCAGACTGTTTGGATAGGCCCGGCATCAACTGTTGGAGCGGGAGCAATTGTAACTACCATAAAGCTAGAAACTGGTGAGCAGGTGAAATTTCCTGTTGTGGTAAGTGTTAATGTTACTGTTCCAGCGGCAATGTCTGCAGGACCAGGAGTGTAATCAGTACCAAGTACCGAAGTGTCGATGAAGGCACCATCTCCTGAAGTAGTCCATCCTCCTCCAGTTGCCACCGTTACCGAACTACCAGTTAATGTAACTACATTGTTGTTTGCGCAGACCGTTTGGTTCCCACCTGCATTAGAAGTGGGAGCAGGGGTGATGGTAATCACCATTGTATCTGTTACCGCCAGACAAGTTCCGTTTCCTGTTGTGGTTAACACCAATGTGTCCGTTCCAGCCGCAATATCTGCGGCACTCGGAGTGTAGGCCGTATTCAAAATTAAGGGATTCCCAAATGAACCTCCGCCGAGAGTTGCCCAACTACCACCTGTAGCATCTTTAACAGATCCAGCTAAAGTAGTAACGGCATTATTAGCACATACCGATTGATTCGATCCGGCGTAAGCGATAGGTGCATCAGTTATAGTCAATGTCATGGCGCTCACAGCTGCTCCACAGCTACCATTACCGGTTGTGGTCATGGTTAATGTTATAATGGCATTTCCCGGGGCTGTTGTGTCGGCAGTACTCGGTGTGTAAACTGCAACGAGCGAGGTGTTATTGTCAAAGGTACCGCTTCCACTTGTTGTCCAGGATACGCCGGTGGCAATGGTTTTACTTCCAGCCATAACGGCTACTGCATTGTTTCCACAAACGGTTTGATTGGAACCTGCGTTAGCTGTTGGTTCCGGTGTGATAGTCAAGTTTAACACATCTGCCACAGCTGCACATGTTCCATTACCGGTACTGGTCAATGTTAGAATAATAAATCCATCAGCTGTATCAGCGTCACTTGGATAATATGCAGTTGCTAAATTACCAGCTGTTCCAAAAGTACCCGTACCATCTGATGTCCAGCTACCTCCGGTGGCTACAGTAACAGTGCCCGAAACGGCCACTGAATCCAGGTCTGCACAAATTGATGTATCAGAAGCAGTCTGAACTTTGGGTGCGTCGGTAATTGTTACGGTCATAGCATCCGTTGCCAAAACGCAAAAACCATTGCCTGTCGTAGTGAGGGTTAAAGTTACAGATCCGGCAGCGGTATCTGCTGAACTTGGTGTGTAAGTGGTTGTCAGAACAGAAGAATCGGCAAAAACTCCACTCCCTCCTGTCGTCCACACACTTCCTGTTGCAATAGTTCTGGTTCCTGCCAATGTAACCACCGCATTGTTTCCGCATACGGTTTGGCCTCCTCCCGCAAAAGCTGTAGGCTGTTTTTGTACATAAATTTCTTTGGTTACCGAATCCACACAGCCTGAGTCAGTAGTTACAACCAATTTTACATCATAGGTTCCGGAGTCTGCATAGGCATGAGTTGGACTTTGAGCAGTGGAAGTACTTACATCTCCAAAATCCCATGCCCACGAAACGATAGCCATGCTTGGTGAAATTACACTTGTATCAGTAAAAGCCACTCCTCCTGTAATGCACACCGTATCCGCTATGTCAAATCCTACCGCGAACGCAGCCGTGAATATGGTCAAGGTTGCTGTATCTGCGCATACAACTCCCGGGTTTGTAATTAAGGTAACGGTATAACTGCCCGTATCAGGATATATATAAATTGCCGTGTCCAGAGAAGAAGTGTCAGTTATGACCGTCAGATCTCCAAAATCCCAAAAGACAGTTGCTCCTGTTGTATCAGTAGAATCATTATGAAATTTTACGGTTAAAGGTCCACCGCAGGTATAGTTGCTTGCAGGGGCGGCTGGATAAAAATCAGCCAGACAGGTAATGACGTGAAATTGGAAGTCTTTAATATTGGTGTTTATAAGAGAGTCATTTCTATACTCTTGTACCTTAACTCCTACAACGTAATCAGAATCTGTGGCTGACAAAGCTGGTACAACAGTCATTACTCCCGTAAAAGAATCGATTTCAAGCGTACCAGTAATTTGATTTGTTTCCGAGTAAGGTGCAAGCCAGGGAATACCTACGTATGGACCTCCATCTCCAGGGCATCCAGTGTCATACTCTCCATCGTAAGGAGTGGCCAAAGAATAAACAAGGGAATCACCGTCAGCATCTGTGGCAGATTGGTCAATCGTCGATGAATCACCAAGACATAGGAAAACAGGAGGGAAGGTTTTGAAAATAGCACTGCTATTGCAGGTAATAATCTGGCCTATTGTATCAGGTAACGAATACTCGTATACATCGATATTGTCGAAGCGCCCTTCATCACTACTATGAGTATTCATCATTCTCACAACAAATTCAAGAGTTGTTCCAATTAAAGTGGTGGCGGTAGCAATAGCCGAACTGAACTCGCCTGATTGCAATCCATTGGTTAATGCTGTTTCCGCTCCTCCATCGATTTTGTAGTAAGCCCTTACGTAATCAGAACCATTATCGTAACCAGATTCAGACAGTTCCATACGGATACTGACACCGGAAGCATAACTTGAAATATCAATTGCCTCAGAGGTCCACACAGCTTCGTTATCCATATCTTGACCTTCATATACCAGATCATCGCCACCATCGTTTCTTACCTCAAAATAATCGCCAGAACTCCCATCATTCAAACCACAATTATTCGGCGGCGCCGGACCGGCAGCACATGTAGTGGTCCACGCTGTAGCACCGACATCACTTTCATCTCCAACGGCTAAGTCCTGAAAGTCCTCTCTCCAGATCGACATTTCGGTCACGAGTATATCATCAACACGCGCAAACTCCTCATCGCTAGAATTCTTCATTCTCACAACAATTTCAAGGGTCGATCCAATTAGACCGTTGGCCGTTGCAATAGCCGAACCGAAATTACCTGATTGCAATCCATTGGTTAATGCTGTTTCTGCACCTCCATCGATTTTGTAGTAAGCCCTTACGTAATCAGCATTCTCACAATCACCATTCTCAGACAGTTCCATACTGATCCTGACACCGGAAGCATAACTTGAAATATCAATTGCTTCAGAGGTCCACACAGCTTCGTTACCCATGTCACTACCTTCATATTCCAGGTTGCCCCCATTACTTCTTACTTCAAAATAGGCGTCAGGATCTGAATCATTCAAACCGCAAGGTGACGTTGAAGCACATGCGGTAGACCATGCAGTACTTCCCACATCATCTTCATCTCCCACAGACCTGTCTTCAAAGTCCTCAAACCAGACAACGGTGGGGGGGTGGTAATCGACTGTGGTCATAGGCACATTCATGATAAGAGATGTTCCTATTGTGCTGGAAGGGGCAACAAGATTGGCTATAGAATCATTTCTATTTCCACATTCGTATGCTATTAGATATCCCCCTGAAGCGAATGGAAGAACGATAGTGTCTCTATAAACACCCTCCTGAACGCAAATACCTGGAGGTGGAATAAAGCAGGAGTTTCCGTAGGCACCTAAATCAAGCGTGTCATAGCTCAGTCTGGGCAAGGTGACGGGAAACCCAGTAGCAGATAGGCCTCCTTCAATAAAATACACATTTAATACAGCGGTAGAAGACAAATTCGCAGGTGTAGGCGACGTGGAGCAATCCCGCCAGAGCAGCAATGTAACTTCAAAGCTATCAACTCCAATACACTTGTAGTAGATCTCGCCACCAGTGATATGTGTCGCATTGGCGAATGAAGTTATCACCAAAAATGCCATAAGCAAAATCGTCCGCCTGAATCCATTCATCGGCCGGGATATTACTGAAGTAAAGAAAAAATCATAATTACGCTTCATACTCTTGCCCCTCATCCTAACATTTGGGTTAATTCGAGCCCAGTTTGGAAATCCAGAATAATACCGCTAACAAACCCATTTAAGACAATATAGAATACAGACGCATCAACCCTGTTTCGTTGCCTATATTACGACATTTTCGTTTAATTTTAATAAGAAATTCTTATATACGCGCTCTGAGTAGAATATGTTACACAATTCACCAGCTAGTTTTATACCCAAAATCAACTCAATGATCACTCCGGGAAAGTATTTAGATTGATTAGGTCGCCAAGCCAAATCGGAGATTTAATTCAGCCATAATTGCTATCTTTGGTAAATTAAAGGAGTAACAATTTTGAAGAATTATCAAAATGAAGTCGTGACGATGAGAAAAGGGGACATACCATCTGGAATTTGGATATTGCGCAGGCTAAAGGCTGGAGCTGCAGTTGCTGTTTTTGTGGTACTGTCCTTATTTGTCCTCAATTTGAATCCTGTTCAAGCGCAGGATCAGATTCCAGTAGATGTCGGAACAGTAGACACTGTCTTCTACCATAATCATTCAATGGGATACTGGTTTACATCCCCTTCATGTTTTATTATATCCGGATTTCGCCTTCCTACGGCAGGGTTGACCCTGTCACAAACGCTGGAGGTCCTTAGATTCGATTCTATTCCACCTAATTATGAGTCATTCACCGATAATTTTGAATCCCTTCATTATATTCAGGTAAATGGTGACAGTTCGGTGGTAGGTGTTGATATTGCCATATCTGCCGGGGACCTTGTGGGTATCCTGGGGAGTCATGGCAATGGTGAATTTTCGTCCTTCTATCATGCAGGGGATTACAATACCACAATTGCAGGTTCTTCTGTGACTCTGAGAAAGATCTCATTCCCCGGCAACGTCTCTCTAGATGAAGCTTTTGAGGTTTCTGCTGATTCAACAGAAACTGCACATTTTCAGGTAGTGGAGCTGTATTATGACACGGGTATTACAGCGAGTTTCACTTCCATTGTTTTCAATGACACTTCCTTTGTAGGCGACAGTGCCATATTTACCAATACAACCACACTGGGAACTGATTATCTCTGGGATTTTGGTGATGGGAATACAAGTACTCTTACGAATCCGACACATTTATATAGCGGTCCCGGAAACTATACTGTAACGCTTACTGTTACGAACGATTGTTTCTCGGATGTTGCAACACAGACCATAACCATTGTTGGTGTTGAGGATAATAACTCACTTTTCCCAGCGATTAAAATATTTCCCAGTATAACCAATGATTTATTGGTAGTGGAAGTAACTTCGAAATATAATGAACTTCTTCACCTGCAATTGTCAAATGCTCTGGGTCAGTTAATCTACCATGAATCTTTTCAGGATTCTAATAGATTTGTGCGTAAAGAATTGAGTCTTGACGGGAAACCTAAAGGAGTTTACTTTGTTAAAGTAACGCTGGAGAGCGGAACCGTCACTAAAAGGGTGATTTTGGAATAGTTGCTGTGATTGTTCCTTACAAAAATCATAGAATACCAGGTAAATACCTCGCCTTTGGTTGCTAAAGTTGTGCTTCTATCTTCCCAGCCTTCCTGAAGTTATAATCTATTTTTTTTTCTTAAAAACGTACTTGATCGTTGGCTGGTTTTGGAGTGGCTCTGCGGGGCCCTGTTCAATTTCAACTTCTTCTGATATAATTTCAGCTTCCTGATTTTCCATGGATGCTTCCAGCTCCTCTTCCAACTCCCAGGAATATTTGCGTTTTTTCGGGCCTATTTCTTTATAGTAAAAAGCCAGTATTATGCCGGCTATAGAGCCCCACAAATGTCCTTCGAAGGACATGCCTGGCCGGATAGGAAATATTCCCCAGACCATTCCTCCGTACAGGAATATAACGAGCATGGACAACGCGAGCAACCTGGTATTTTTCCTGATAATGCCGCTAATAAAGATGAAGGTGGCAAAGCCATAAATCAATCCGCTGGCACCGATATGAAAGGACTCCCGTGCCGAGAGCCAGATCCAAATACCCGACATGACATAGGTCCAGAAGTAAATCTTATAGGCAACTGGCCTGTAAAAATGAAATATGCCCACACTTAGTAAAAACAGGGCTGTGCTGTTGCTAATTAGGTGGTTGAAGTCGCTGTGAATGAGCGGATAAAAAAGAACCCCAATCAAGCCTTCAAATTTGCGCGGGAATATGCCATATTGACTGAAACTCACATCAAATGTGATTTCAACGACTTTTACCATCCAAATCGCAACCACAAATACGATCGGAAAAAATAGGCTGGAGAACAGCTTTGAGTTGTATTTTTTTTCGCTCTCTTCCATGTTCTTTACTCAGGTATAATATTAGCTAAAAAATGGTCTGCTTGGTCTAAAATGTGGGTGTATAAAATTTAAACCTGACTTAATTTTATAATTTAGTAAATCTATTATCATGCCATTCTAAATATTCCGTCTGCTGACGGATTCGACGGAAGGAGAAGTAATGCTTATTAACTTGCAGCTCGCTGCAAAAACGGAAATTCAGAGCTCGCTCTCGGGTTCATATTATTGATTATGAGAAAACTATATATAATTACCTTGTTCCTGGCACTTATTGGGCCGGTAATACCCATTCAGCTACTTGCAGGACCTGGTGATACTACTGTGATTCAGGCATTCACTTTCGGAGGGACTCAAGATGACATCATCGTTTTTCCACCGGATTCAATAAGCTACGAGAAGATTTTGATGTACTACACGCTCAAGTGCAATCCAGCTCAAAACCCTGCCTGCGGTGAATGGGATTATACAACCCACACCTTCCTGTATGAGGATCTGGGCACATTCGATTCAACACAGATGTTTCAACCTTCCTATGTGATGGATGGCCAGAGTCCTGATACATTGACATACATGAACAGTCCATCCTGGAGTTATGTTACATGGTGGGAAAAATTTATCGTGTATTCAAGTACACTCTCCTTTGACTCTGCTGTTGTAGGATCAGGGGCAACTTCTTCATCTGCCCCATTTACCTCGGCGGTGTCGGACGCCAGTTCTCAGTACTTGTGGACTGCGGCGGAGTTATCTGCAGCTGGAGCTACCGCCGGTGACATCAGCGGAATACGCTTTGATTTATCTACAGTAGGCTCTGAATTGAAGCATTTGACCATCCGTTTGAAGCATTCTTCTAAATCGGAACTGATAGCCTCTGACTATGAAATTGGCGGATTCACAGAGGTTTATGCCAGAAATACTGACTTTACAGCAGTTGGCTGGAACACGCTGAGTTTTACCACTCCTTTTAATTGGAATGGAACTTCCAACCTGGTGGTAGAGATCAGTTTCAATAATGACGGCGGTGGTACGAGTAATTCTGTACTGAGTCATGTGCCTTCTTTTAATGTGGGTGTTCATTCATCATCTACTGAGTATTCGCTTAATTTCAACGGGCCTGATTTCGTGGACGTTCCCGGCAGTGCCCTTTCATCTTTGACAAATGATATAACAATCAGCCTCTGGCAATATGGAGATCCCAATATTCAGCCGCAGAGTGATTATATTTTTGAAGCTTATGACACAAACGGATATAGGGTGCTCAATTGCCATTTGCCCTGGGGGAATGGCAGTGTATATTGGGATGCTGGTAATGATATTGGTTCTGTAGATCGCATCTCTAAGGCGGCAAATGAAACTGATTATAAAGGACAATGGAATCATTGGGCATTTACTAAAGATGCAGGTTCCGGCCAGATGAGAATATACTTAAATGGTGCTTTTTGGAACATTGGATCGGCGAAGAACAGGGACATGACGGGCATTACCTTATTCAAAATTGGTTCTAACGCACCTGGAACCAATAGCTATGACGGTTATGTGGATGAGTTTAGGGTTTGGAATGCTTATTTAGATCAGGCTACAATTGCCGATTGGATGTACAAGGATGTCGATCCATCCCATCCAAACTATTCAAATCTTCTCGCTTACTACAAATTCAATGAGGGCACAGGATTGACTACAGCTGATGCTTCCGGAAACGGAAATAGTGGTTCACTCTTTGGTGCCCCTGGCTGGAAAAATGGAGACGGCACTAAGCTCATGAGAAATTATCAGAGCGTGAGCGAACGGCCCAATGTTATTTTTGAGCAGGGTGTATACACTTCCAGCATAGACTCGATGCACATTGAAGATTCGGTAATGCAAGATCCCGTTACCCTGGTCACGTATGCTGACGGACCCGACCCTACCATAGCGATCGACACCCAATATGTATGGCATTCATATTATAACAACTATACATACGACATAAATGGCAATGCCACTGATTCGACATTGGTGTCCCCTGATGTAACGAGCTACTTGCAGCAGTTTGAATATTACGATGTATTTGAGGAAATAGAGCGTTTTGAAATAGGCAGATTTATAACTCCTTACGGCAATGGATTGAGTTTGGGAGATGGCTGGCTTTGGATCTATGATGTCTCTGATTATAGGACACTGTTAGCAGATTCGGTCCGGTTAACCGCTGGCAACTGGCAGGAGATGTTAGACTTAAAATTTCTGATGATAGAGGGAGTGCCACCGAGGAATGTTATTAAGGTTGAGAATCTGTGGAAGGGCAATTTCTATTTGAACTCGATTGATTCAACGGTGGCGGATTGGTCGGTTCAGTTAGACCCTACTGCAAGTATGTACAAGCTCAAAACCCGCGCTTCGGGCCATCTTTTTAGCAACCCAACCAACTGTGCTGAATTCTGTTATAAAATTCACAATGTGGATGTGGATGCAACATTGGTTTACAGTTGGGAGATTATGCAACAATGCGGAATGAACCCTCTCTATCCCCAAGGAGGTACCTGGGTTTATGACCGTGCGGGTTGGTGCCCCGGTATGGAGGTTGAAGAGCAGAATGTGGAGCTTACAAATTTCGTAACACCAGGAACTATCGTAGATATTGATTATGATTCACAGACCGATCCGGATGGCTATTATATTCTCAGAGCTCATTTAGTTAGCTATGGTTCTCCAAATTTTACCTTGGATGCCGCAGTTGAAGAAATAATCTCTCCCAATAATTGGGAAATACAAAACAGGTTTAACCCTATTTGTGATAATCCGGTGATAGTGATTAAAAATACGGGCTCCACGCCATTAACGAGTTTGGATATAGACTTTGGAGTAAAGGGGGGCGTGGTAAATACCTACCAGTGGACGGGCAGTCTTGAATTTCTTGAAACGGAGCTCGTTTCACTGAGTGCAGCAGATGATTGCTGGTTTATTAATGGCAATGCTGAGAGCAATATATTCGAGGTTCGCGTGAAGAATCCAAATGGTGGATCGGACGAGTATACGCCTAACAATTATTTTAAAAGCAATTTTGATGTTCCGGTTGCCTATGCAAATCCAATTTATTTGCTTTTTAGAACCAATAATGTTCCAAATGAGTCATCCTGGTTGGTGGAAGACGATAAAGGAAATACGGTGTATCAATCTGGTGGGCTAATGGCAAATACAATGTACGCAGATACGTTTAACCTGAGCCCCGGATGTTATAGATTGATTGTGAATGACAGCGATTGCGATGGATTGTCATGGTGGGCAAACAGTGATGGAGCTGGATTTGCCCGCTTGTACAAAGGCGATGGATCGAATACTCAGCTCGTAAATTTTGAGCCGGACTTTGGTTGCCAAATAGCGCAAAGCTTTACCATTGCCGATCCTGTCTATACCGTATCTACAACGAATGCGTCTTGTGGTAACTCAGATGGTACGGCTAGCATTACCGTAAGTGACGCCACAGCTGCTTACACATTTAATTGGTCCAATGGAGCGAATACTAGTAGCATAACCAATGTTTCTGCGGGCATCTATACCGTTACGGTTACGAACGGTAGCGGCTGTAATTATGTGGATAATGCCGTGATAGATGATGCAGGCGCACCATCGATCACATTGATATCTTCTTCAGATGTTGCTTGCAATGGCGCTTGTGATGGGCAGGTTGTTGTTATTGCCGTTGGGGGCGGGGGACAGTACACGTATTTGTGGAGTGATGGGCAAACGGCTGCTACAGCATCGGGATTATGTCCGGGAGATTACAATGTTACAGTAACTGATAACCTGGGATGTTCAGCTTTTGCAATGTATAGTATCACGGAACCGGTTGTATTGACCTCAAATGTATTTGCTGTTGATGAGGTGATGGGATGTGATGGTAGTGCATTTGTGAATACGAGTGGAGGCATGATGCCTTATAGCTTTTTGTGGGATGATCCTGCTGCTCAATCCAATTATATGGCAACGAACATATGTGGGGGCACCTATAATGTGGTGGTAACGGATGCGAATGGTTGCACAACAACTTCCAGTGCTTTTATTGTTACTGGAGTTCAGGAAATTCCAGAAACTGCCTCCATGCAACTATATCCCAATCCCAATAGTGGTTCTTTCAAAATATGGTCGTTTATCCCAGGTGCCGTTGATTTCGAAATTTCTGTTATAGATCTTTTGGGAAGAACGGTGCAGCGAAAGATGTACGGCAGCAGAAACGGTATCCTATCAACTGATATCGTCTTGCAATCAGATCCTGGTATTTATTTTGTGCGACTTAGAACGGGTAAGTACAATGTGCTGGAGAAGATCGTTATTCAATAAAGCTACTCCCTGCCATTCCAGCTTTCCAGGACCTATTTGAACCTCCAATTGTATCACCACCGAATGACCACCGAATTACAATGGCTTACGGACATATCTTCACATTCCGTCTTCGTCACTGTATTCGTGATCACCTCTTTTTCGCTTCTTGGGCCGGTAGTTGTTGATCTTGTAGCTAAAGCTAAGATATATGCGCTGTGATTGGCGGTAGTACTCTGAGTTGATCACGAAATTATCACCTATCGTCTCCGTCTGAAACCTGCGTGAATTAAAGACGTCCGATACTTTTAAACCAAGGGAGCCCTTTCTTTCCCAAATATCCATCTTAAGGCCAACGTCCATAAAGTACATCTCCATTCTCGTTCCTTGCACGGTAATTCGAGGGCCGCGATAGTTGAACATGATTTGTGCGGTAAGTTTTTTCCAAAACTTCATCTGTGAGTTGACGCGTGCAGTATAGCTGTAGCTGTCGCTTTCATATGACGGCCCAAGATTACCGCCATCCACAATTGCCCTGAAGTAGTTGAAACTACCGTTTAACTTCCACCATTTAAGAATATCTATCGACGCTGCGACCTCAATCCCAAAGTTATCACGCGAGGAGAGGTTTTCAGGTCTAGTGGTAGCAATCCCGTTGGTGTCTATGGTTCTGATACGTTGCATGACGCTGTCGGTATGTTTGTAATAGATGCTGCTACTCAGCGAGGCTTTTTCCCAATACTTAATGTGTGTGAGCTCTAGCGAATGGGTCAGCTCCGGATTTAGATCTGGATTGCCAATCCATAAATTGAGTGGATCTGAATAGCTTGTAAAAGGATTTAAGTTTCGGTAGGAGGGACGCTTAATCCGGCGGCTGTAGCTCAGCTGTATCATGTTCTTCTTTTTCAGCTTCTGTGAGAGGTGAACACTTGGGAAGAAGTTCACGTAGTTCTTTTTAAAAGTGTCGTTGGACTCAACCAACCTCGAAGTTACGTTGGTTTGTTCCGCCCTCACGCCCAGCTGATAACTAAATGTTTTGAGTTTGCTGCCAAAAAGAATATATCCCGCATGGATAGCTTCATCATAAATGAAATTATTACTCACGTCCGTTAAGTTATTCCATTTGATGGCCGTGTCATCGTACTCCTCCACGAGGTAATCCAGGTCATTGGTTCTAATTCCCGTTTTGTATCCCAATTCGAGCATTCCCCTTTCTGTGATTGGATGGGAATAGTCAGCCTGCATTATCAGATTTGTTTGGCTTTGTGCATCGTTAATTCGTTGGATTAGTGAGGTTTTACTCGGAAACAGCAAATAGTCTTCCGCAATGTCTGTATATCCTGTGTTTGAACCCATGCTGTATCGTATGTCGGCAGTTAAGCGCTGTTTCTTTTTGTTGAACTTATTGCTAAAGTTCAGGTTGAAATCCATGTTTGTGGAAGTTTCATCCTCGATAGTCTCTCGCATGAAGTGATTCGTTTGATTATGGAGATAATCAGATGATAGATAATCAGTGGTTCGCGTAAGGTGATTGGTTCTTGGCGAATAGCGTCCGCTGAGCGTAATAGAGGTTTTTGGCGTTATGTTATAGTCCAGGCCCAAACCAATGTTGTGTGACCATCCACCTCGAGTAAATTCGCTATTTTGATCTAAATAGCTGGCTGTGTCATCGATAGTGGTTTCTCGGCTGTAGATAATATGGCCTGGTGTTTCCCGGTAGTTGATGCCATAGCTTCCGAATATGTTAATCTTCTCGAAACCATAGTTCACATTGATGGAGGCATTGTGGCGTTGGGGGTAAGCGGCTGTAACGTTTATCAATCCGTTGAATCCTCTTTTCTTATCCTTCTTCAGGATAATATTGATAATTCCCGCCATACCCTCTGCGTCATAGCGCGCCGACGGATTGGTAATGACTTCCACACTTTCAATGGTATTGGCCGGTATTTGTTCCAGCGCTTTGGAAGGACTTATCCCCATCAATCCAGATGGCTTTCCGTCGATCAGAATCCGGACGTTGTCGCTTCCACGCAAGCTAATATTTCCATCGGTATCTACAATTATCGAAGGAATGTTTTCGAGAACCTCGGTGGCCGTTCCGCCTATGTTTGAGAGATCTTTCTTCACATTAAATACTTTCTTGTCGAGGCCGAACTCCACCTGGCTTCTCTCGGCAGACACTTCTACTTCTGCAAGATTGTTAGCAGTTGTCTTGAGATTGATGGTCCCCAGCTCAACCAATGGATTATTGGGCTTAAGCATGATTTTGCCGATGACTTTCGGCTCATAGGAGATGAACTCTATTTTGATAAAAAGTCTTCCAGCTTTTGTTTCAATTTCAAAGCTACCGTCTGCAGCGGTTATTGCTCCCGATACCAGCGATGAATCTCTCATTCTAAAAACTGAAATTGTTGCGTATTCCACGGGAGCTCCTGAATCCTCATCGATGATTTTACCCTTTATAATTCCATCGGGCATATTGTGCTTGTTGAAGTTTCTTTCTCCACCCTCATGCTGGGCCATAGAAGCTCCTGCAAATACAAATAACAGTATCCAGGTAAACAATAATCTTCGCACCATGCTGCAAAATTAGCTTATCGAATGACAAAATCCGTCAGCTGCGGCTTAGACTCACATTACATGCATTTGTTTAATGCGGCTATTGCTGAATAAAATATAATACAATTGAAGCGTTAGCTCTTCTTGAATTGAGCAAGGCGCATCGGCTTCTTAAAGAAATTGTGGCGGGGCATTGATTCTGTAAAATTCAGCATCACATCGATCATAAGGATAAACCGAGCCTTATCACAATCAAATCTGCCACATGCAGGTGAGCTTTGAGGTGCATACCAATAAAGACTCTATCGCCGAGCTTATAGTTCAGCCCATACCTCTGGTATACCGGGTCATTATACTTGGTTTGATCGTAGAAGTAAATGGCCAGATCCTGGCTGAAAATGAAGCGCCCCATCAAAAACTCATGACCAATAAAAAGAGCGCCTCTTTGGTAATCGGCATCTAGATTGAGTTGGTTTTCTAAGCGCCATTTTAGTGAATTGTCCCACACCCATTCCGCTCCGAGCCTGACTGCGTTCATCCTACTTACCTGTTGACTAAATTCTGACATTACACCATATACGCCAAAGTAGGACGAGTTTCCACCGATTCTCTTTGCAAATGAGAAGATCGCAAAATCATAGCGTCGCTTTTTTATACCCTGATACTTTTGTTTTAAACGATCTTTAAAGGGAGCAGGATTGAAATTGTACTCTATACCTACAGAAGCCGTAGGATAGTTGATTCCTTTATTGGGCTCTTTTATACCTCCGTTGGATATGTGATTGTAGTTCGCGGCAAAATTAATTCCATAGTTTTTATTGATGCGGTAATTGAGAGCGAAGCTCAATTGTATATACACGTTAACAGGAAGGCTATAGGATTGATTATCTGGATTTTTCACGGCGTCATATGGCCGTGTGTTGAAGGAGAGTCCTGCGGCGGGCCGTAGGGTAATATTGAACCGCTTGTGGCTTTTGAACCATGGCTCCACAAATCCTACCACATTCAGCCCATATCCTAAAATAGCTGGGTTATCAAAATCGAAAAAGGAAATTAACAGCCCCACCCTTGGATAGCAATTGCATATTTCCCAGGATTTCAGATTCATCTTGTGCCAGTTGAGGATGATTTCTGTTCCCCAGGGATAGGAGTCTTTTATGTTCCTTACCGCTTTTGAATGGATTAGAATGAACCCGTAATGCTGTCTGATGCCTAATATGAATTGGCTCTTCATATTGCTGTCGCTTGCAAGTGCAAGGGTATCTGTTGCTGTCTGGGCATTGGCACCCAGAGGGAGAAAGAATACGAATAGCGCTATGAAGCGTTGTTTCATCCGTTTATATTTTGAGCTTTATTTTTATCAAATCGGTACCATGGAGCTCGCTAATGCTTCTCCTCCTCTTCGATAAACGGTTGATAATTGCTCTTTTCATCTGTTTACAATTGATGGCCTATTATAATCATCCCTGCATGAGAAGAAGATAGTGGCGCAATGAATTGCCAGCAAATTGCAGCTCAATATTATCCTTGTACACGGTATAGTCAGTATGAAAAGTCCCGGCGTTATTGACCAGCACATCAATACAAGGATAGTTTTCCTGAATTGTATTGGCCAGTGACCGAACATCAGCTAAGGATGCTAAGTCAACTGTGTGAGCATGAATATCTGCGTTGCCGGTTAGAGTTTTGATCTCTTCGGGAACGGCGTTCAGCCTGTTTTGATCTCTACCTAAAATAATAACCCGTGCACCGAGCGCAGCAAGGCCTATTGCCGTGTGCTTTCCAATTCCAGCTGTAGATCCAGTGATTACGCAGGTTTTGCCATTCATACTTTGTTGGTATCTTTATAGCTCGTCTCAAAAGTAAGTCTAATGTGATTCTGAACGAAGTGAAGAATCTTTGGTCGTTCTATGCTTGATTCTTCTCGATGCTCAGAATAACAGTTAAAAGCAGCTCCTAAGACAAGCCCCAAATGTACGCATATGCAATATTTCAGTTTTCTTTTTTGTTTGATAGCCCTTTCAGTTTCTTCACAAAATGTGACAAAAAAGTATTTGTCCAATGAAACGGCTACCTATGAGGAGGCCATAGCTTTCTATACAGAAATGGGCAATAAGTACAGTAAAGCAACTTTACTGAGCTATGGGGAAACTGATGTTGGAAAGCCATTGCACCTGTTTGTCATTTCGGGAGATGGGGATTTTGACACAAAATCGGTTAAGCAGAAGAATAAGCGGGTGATTTTTATCAACAACGCTATTCATCCTGGCGAGCCCTGCGGTGTTGACGCCAGTATCAAGTTGACCTATGATCTGCTGAAAAATAAGAAACTGAAATCGCTGCTTGATCACGTAGTGATTTGTATTGTTCCGGTTTATAACATTGGCGGAGCTTTAAACCGGGGATGTTGCAGCAGGGCCAACCAAAATGGCCCTAAAGAGTACGGCTTCAGGGGTAATGCTCAAAATCTCGATCTGAACAGGGATTTTATCAAGTGTGATTCAAAAAATGCCATGACCTTCACCCGGATGTTCAGAGCCTGGAATCCTGATATATTCATCGACACGCACACTTCGAATGGTGCCGATTATCAATACGTGATGACATTAATCGCGACACAAAAAGATAAGCTGAGCCCGACCCTGTCTCAGTATATGGAAGAGGCAATGCTTCCCCCGCTCTATAATACAATGAAGGCGGTGGGTTATGAAATGATCCCATACGTCAATTCGATTGATAAATTTCCCGACAATGGTATTTATGATTTCCTGGAAACTCCCCGGTACTCGTCTGGTTATACCACATTATTCAATACGATTGGGTTTACCACGGAATCACATATGTTTAAGCCCTTTGAGGATCGCGTGTTAGCCACTTATCATTTTTTATTGGCGACGATTCAATTTGCGAATGAGAATTATGAAGAGATAGGGGAGAAGCGACAACTCGCCAATCGGCAGGTAGCTGAGCAGGATGTGTTTGCCATTTACTGGGAGCTTGACACCAGCCAATACAAGGAAATAGAATTCAAGGGATTTGAGGCTGGAGAGAAGGTGAGCGTGATAAGTGGAGCGCAAAGACTTTATTATGATCGTGAGAAACCATTCATAAAGACTATCAGGTACTACAATACTTTCAAATCGACTGTCGAGGTTCATAAACCTTATATGTATCTGATTCCTCAGGCTTGGAAGGAAGTTGTTGAGAGATTGGAGAATAATAACATAGGTATGTCGAGGCTGGCCATAGACACGGTGCTTGAAGTGGAAACTTACTACATCACGAACTATGAATCTGTAAAGAAGCCTTACGAAAGTCATTATTTACATTACAATGTACAGGTGAACCCACAGATACAGCCAGTGAAATATTACAAAGGTGACTATGTGGTAATTTGCAATCAAAGCTCCAATCGATATATTGTAGAGTGCCTGGAACCTCAGGCGAAGGATTCTTATTTTGCCTGGAACTTTTTTGATGCTGCCCTTCAGCAAAAGGAATGGTTCTCATCTTATGTATTCGAAGATCTCGCTGCTGAGCTATTAGAAGACAACGTAGCCTTACGAGCAAGGTTTGAGGCCAAGAAAAGAGAAGACACAGATTTCGCTGGCAATAGCCGAAGCCAATTGCGGTTTATTTACGAAAACTCGAGCTACTACGAAAAAACCCACAACCTTTATCCGGTTGCAAGGCTTTTAAAGGAAATTGATATTCCCTTATCTGACTAGACTAGGTTTCCCTAGTTAATAGTGAGTAGCTCCACCTGAAATATCAATGCCATGTTCGGCTTGATAGGGCCTCCAGGCCTTGGGTTGGCACCGTAAGCAAGCTCAGAAGGAATGTATAGTTCCCATTTGGAACCCACATTCATGAGCTGTAAAGCCTCTGTCCAGCCTGGAATTACCTGATTCACACCAAATGAAGCTGGCTCGCCTCTCTCAACAGAGCTATCGAATACAGTTCCGTCTATTAATGTACCATGGTAATGTGTAGATACATTGGAAGTTGCCGTTGGTTTAGGGCCGTTTCCTTCAACTAATATCTTGTACTGAAGTCCGCTTGCCAGGGTAACAACACCTTCTTTGGTTTTGTTTTGCTCCAGGTATGCCCGCCCTTTGTTTAATGCTCCCTGTGTAGCTTTTTGTTTTCTTGCCTGCATAAATGCATTGAGGATTTCATTGGCTGCAGTTTCATCAATAGTCAAGGCATTGTCGCCATATGAATCTTCAATTGCCTGGGTGAGTGCAACAACATTGATAGTATCGAAATCTTGTGCTTTGAGGTTTTTGGCAATGCTGACTCCGAAGCTATAGCTAACCTTGTCAATTTCCGAATCTAGTGTTAAAGCTTCCTTTGTTGAAGTTTCCTTTTCAGGTGCTGAGGTGTCTCCACATGATGCTAGAAACCCGGTTAAAGCGATGAGCGATAGATATTTGATTTTCATAATTACTAAATTGAATTGAATTGAATTGAATTGGATTGGATTGGATTGAATTGAATTGAAGTTCTACCCTGAGGTTATTTGGCGCCTTTAGAGGTAAGGTAATCGATGATCTCCTGATTACCGGTTTTAACAGCTACCAGCATTGGCGTCTTTCCTTTTTTGTTTCTTACGTTAACATCGGCACCATTCTCTGCCATGGCTTTCACAATTTCAAGATTCTCTGATTCAACTGCGAGTAACATAGCGGGAATTGCGGCTAAATTCTTCATGTCGAGATTAGCACCTGCCTTTGCCAATGCGTTTATAATTTCAACGAAGCCCAATCCAGCGGCATAATGTACGGCTGTAGATCCTTTTTTGTCTTTTGCTGATGCATCAGCACCGGCATCCAGTAATAATTTCAAAATTCCCTCATATCCTGTGGCACATGCAATATGCAATGGTGTATATGAATCGTTATTTACGGCATTAACATTGGCCCCGGCTGCTATCAAGGTCTTTACTGGATTGGCATTTCCCACGCCGGCAGCGTAATGCAGTGCAGTTGAGCCAACTTTTGTTGTTGCTTCAATATTACTTCCAGCCTTAATTAGTATATCAAGAATCTCTGTATATCCTGAAACACTACCTACATGAAGCGCAGTAATCCCATCTTTGCTCTGGCTTTTGGCATCGGCTCCACCGTCTAATAATTTTTGAACAATTTCTGGGAATCCATGAAAAGCTGCATAATGCAGAGGTGTTAATTCTTTAGAATCCTTGAGTTTTACATCAGCTCCTTTATCAATTAATACAGCAACTATTTTTGCGTTTCCGTTCTTACAGGCAATCATCAATGGCGTTACTCCTCTAGATTTTTTCTCTCCCTTTCCAGCGTCGTCTACTAAGTCTTTGGGATTTACATTACCCCACCTTAGGGCGTAATTATTCGGATTTGCCACAAAGAGGCCCCCAATGGCACCTAATGCTTTTCCTCCAACGGCATTTCCGTCCATACCTTTTAAGTTAGCACTTGCCCCATTTTCCAAAAGCAATGTTACAGATTCTATCTGATCAGCATTGATAGCTACAATCAGCGGTGTCGAGCCAACTGAATTAGGCCGGTTAACATTGGCGCCTTTTTCGATGAGCATTTTCACGATATCTGACTTTCCCTCTTTAATTGCCAGGGTTAGCGCATTCCAACCATTGTCCAGCGTACTATTGGGACTTCCTCCCTCATCCAGGAATTCTGAAGCAACTGCCGCATCACCGGCGATAATGGCATCTGAGAGCTTCTTGTTTAGTTGAGAATAAGAAGTCGAAAGGCTTAAGAGGATTACTGTTAAGCCTAAGAATACATTTCGCACAATATTTTTCATAATGTCAAAATTTTGAACGGCAAAGTTAGGGAATTTTGTTTTATATGAGCTGTTGTATCTCATCAGATTCATATATGGTCTGAGCATGATCGCTATTGGCAATATTCACCATAGCAGCGGCCACCGCATCTGCATGAATAGACCTGTATTTCTTGAGCGAACCTATCAGGAAAGGATTGAGCAGAGGCATTACGGCTGTTGCGACACTTTCGCCAATGCGATACTCTGGCCTCTTTCCAAGAAGGAGTGAGGGCCTGAAAATAGCCAGCCTTTCAATATTTAGATGTTTTAGCGCTTCTTCCAGCTGCCCCTTTGTTTTTCCATAGAAATTCATTGCTCTGCTGCTGGCACCCAGGGAGCTCACCAGATAATAACCCGGCACTTTATTGGCAACTGCATGTTCTGCAACTTTCAGGGGTAATTCCAGGTCAATTTTTCTAAAGTTTTCTTGGGAACCTGCTTTTTTGATTGTGGTGCCGAGGCAGCAAAATACTTCATCTCCCACCATTGAGTCTTTCAACAATTGATCAGATGAAAAATCTGTTATTACAGTGTCAATTTTTGAGCTCGTTAGCTCATGTTGTCTTCTGGAGAGCAAAACAATTTTTCCATATCGAGCATCCTGAATGAGTCGCTCAAGCAAATGTGAGCCAACCAATCCAGTAGCTCCAACAATGATTGCGGTTTTTAGATTTTCAGTCATACTATGCGGAGTTACAGGATAAATTTATAGAATCTTTCGCTTCTTTGTAAACTTATGATTTGGTCTGTTTAATCCTTTCTGGTTCAAAAATGGAGACCAGGGAGGGGGAACAGGAGATAATTTTCACCATATCCTCTTTCTCCAGTCCCTCAAAGGATGTAGTAAAAGGCAAATGATACGGCTTGTTCCCAATTTCATATCTATAAGCTGGATTAGTACTTAATTTGCAGCATGAAACTCTTGATTGTTGAGCCTTACTTTACGGGATCGCATAAGCGGTGGGCGGAAGAATATGCAAAACACAGTGGACATGAAGTAGAATTGCTCACCTTGAGTGGGCATTATTGGAAATGGAGAATGCATGGAGGGGCCATTTCGCTTGCGGCGAAATACAATGACCTTGACCATGACTTTGATCTTATATTGGTTACTGATATGCTCGATCTTTCAACATTTCAGGCACTCACGAGAACAAAAACCCATAATATTCCATTCGCTGTATATTTTCATGAAAATCAGCTTACATATCCCTGGTCTGAGACAGATAGAGATGTAACAGCGGGAAGGGACAATCACTATGGATTTATCAATTATGCCTCGGCCCTCTGTGCGGATAGGGTATTGTTCAATTCGCAATTTCATTACGATTCTTTCCTTGAGGCGCTTCCTAACTTCCTTAAGGGATTTCCGGATAATAATGAGCTCAATACCATTGAAGCTATAAAGAACAAAAGTGAAGTATTGTATCTGGGAATTGACCTGAGAAAGTTTGACAGTATTAAATCTGAAAAATCAACGTCTGAGATACCCATTATACTCTGGAATCATCGCTGGGAATACGATAAGAATCCCGACCTGTTTTTTGAGGCACTTTATAATTTGGATGAGAGAGGCTTGAAATTCAATTTGGTATTGCTAGGGGAAAATTTTAGCCAGGAACCGGATTGTTTTGAAAAGGCAAAGAAGCACTTTGGCGCCAGCGTATTGCACTACGGTTTTTCTGAGTCATTTGAGGAGTATGCCAGCTGGCTTCATAGAGCAGATATCCTACCCGTCACTTCTAACCAGGATTTCTTCGGTGGCAGTGCCGTAGAGGCCATGTATTGTGGCTGTACGCCTTTGCTACCCAATGATTTGGCTTTTCCAGAGCATGTACCTGAAGGCTTTCAGGGCCAATTCTTGTACAAGACGGAAGAGGAGTTGGTGACTAAGTTAGAAGCACTCATCACCAACCATACCGGGCCAAAAGAGGAATATAAAGAATGGGTTTCTCGCTATGATTGGCAAGTTATGGCCCCGATTTATGATACGGCGCTTTCTTCTTTTCTCCTGCCAAAATAGAAAACCATAAGAGCACCCGTGCCAAACATGAGTAAGCTATAGATGGCGGGCGTGATGGACATGAGGCTGTTTTGCAAGATCGTAGTGGCAATAACAAGTCCCAGCGTGCCATTCTGAATTCCTGATTCAATAGATATGGTCACAGACTGCGGTAAAGTAAGCTTGAATATTCTCGCTGCTGCATATCCCAGGAGCATGGTTGTGATGTTCAATCCCAATGTAGCTATCCACACCTGGCCGAAATAATCTATAAGCACCTGTTTCTCCTTGATTATGGCGGCAACGATGATTAACAAGAGAAACACAGCTGAAAATATTCTTACGGGTTTGTCCATTCTCAAGGCGAAACGCTCTCTCTTCTTTCTTATTAACATCCCAATGGATACCGGAAGGATGGTAATCGCAATAATTTGCTTTACAATATCTTCTGTCGGTGGTTTTATGGCCTGATCGGCATGCAGGAAGTGTTCGATTGCAAAATTGATGATGAGTGGAATTGTTAAGATGCTCACCACGCTGCTTATCGCCGTCAATGAAATAGAGAGTGCCGTGTCTCCTTTAGCCAAATGGCTGATAAGGTTGCTGGTAACCCCACCGGGGCAGGCGGCCAGGATCATCAGCCCTACACATAGCTCACCGGGTAATCCCGAAACGCTGGCAATGGCAAAACCTATTAGCGGCAGAAATAAAAGTTGATTGATCAATCCTATCGTTGCAGCTTTAGGGTATTGGGCAACTCTCCTGAAATCATCAATTACAAGAGATAATCCCATGCCCAGCATGATAATAAAAAGTGCCAGTGGCAACAAAACGGATGTGAGGATACTTGCTTCCATAATTTAAATGATTGGGTAAGTTAGGTACAACGAGTTATATTATCGGATAAATTAATCAGAATTCACCTATCAGCCAATGTTTGGGACAAGCGACAAGCGTAATAAAACTTCTGTATGATTGGTACTGGTAAACGGAAGGTAGATCCCTTGTCCCCTGTCACTTGTACCACTGGGCCCGGTCCCTCTTTTTTAAACAGTCTATGATTCTGGTGTAACATGAGCTTGTTATTTTGTATTACAGACAATCAAGCAACTTTATTATCTTCACAGGCTTCAAAATTGTTCTTAAATAAAGCAATAATGATTATTAAATACAATTACATAGGCGGGATGCTGTCAATTACCGGAGCACTGATTTTTGGTACTGGCTGTGTTGAGAACCGCGGCATAAATGATAAAATTATGGCACCAATAGCGACAAAAATAGAGAAGGAGCTATCCATTCACGGGCACGTTAGAATTGACCCTTATTATTGGCTCAATGAGCGGAAGAACCAAAAGGTATTGGATTACTTAAAAGCGGAGAACGAATATGCGAAGGCTAAGCTGGAGCACACAGAAGCCTTACAGGAGAAAATTTACCAGGAGATAATAGGAAGAATCAAGCAAACGGATATGTCTGTGCCGTACACGGAAGAAGGGTACTATTATTACACCCGATACGAAGAGGGAAGTGAATACCCTGTATATCTCTGGGAAAAACAGGATGGATCAGCGGATCAGCTGGATAAGATCATAGCGATGATAAGCTCAGGTGAAAGGCCTGATACTCAAAATGTTCTGCTGAATGTTAACGAATTGGCGAAAGGACATGACTACTACGATGTGAGCGGGGTAGATGTAAGTCCTGATAATAAAATACTGGCTTATGGAGTAGACACGGTCAGCCGCAGGCAGTACACCATTCATTTCAAAAATTTGGAGGGTGGAGATCAATTCGAGGAGCGGATAAAAAACACTACCGGTGGCATTACATGGGCCAATGATAATAGGGCAGTTTACTATAGCCTGCAAGACGAAACATTGCGGTCGTACAAGATTTTCAAGCATGTATTGGGCACTGATCCTAAGGAGGATGTAGAGATCTTTCACGAAAAAGACGACACATTTGGCACCTACATCTACAAAACCAAATCGAAGAAATATTTGGTTATTTCTTCATACAGCACCCTCTCTACTGAGTACAGAGTGTTGGATGCCGATAATTCCGACGGCGAGTTCAGCATTATTCAGGAACGTGAAAGGGACCTGGAGTATTCTATAGATCATTATGGCGATAAGTTTTACATCAAAACAAATTTAGATGCCAAAAATTTTCGGCTCATGGAAACTCCGGTAGATGCAACCTCTAAAGAGAACTGGAAGGAAGTGATTGCCCATCGCAGAGATGTGATGCTCGAGGGCATTGAAATATTCAATGACTACCTGGTGCTGGAGGAGCGTAAAAATGGATTGACGGAAATCAGGATCATCAGGTGGGAGGACTGGTCGGAGCATTACCTGGATTTCGGTGAGCCCACTTATACCTCATACACCTGGTATAATCCCGACTACGACACGGAAATTCTCAGGTATGGATATACGTCCATGACCACGCCCAGCTCCACCTTGGATTATAACATGGCCACTCGTGAGAAAAAGCTGTTGAAACAACAAGAGGTGGTTGGTGACTTTAACAAAGGGGATTATGCATCAGAGAGAATGTATGCAAAGGCCAGGGATGGGGTAGAGGTGCCCATTTCATTGGTTTATAAGAAAGGAATAAAAAAAGATGGCAGGAACCCATTGTTGCTGTATGGATACGGTTCCTATGGAGCCAGCATGGATCCCTATTTCAGCTCAATCAGATTGAGCTTGCTGGACAGGGGATTTATTTTCGCTATCGCGCACATAAGAGGTGGGGAAGACCTGGGAAGGGCCTGGTATGAAGATGGAAAGCTGCTGAAAAAGATGAACACTTTCACCGACTTTATTGATTGCGGAGAGTATTTGATTGCGGAGAATTACACAAGCGGCGACAGCATATTTGCTGCAGGTGGCAGCGCCGGAGGTTTGCTTATGGGTGCAGTCATCAACCTCAGGCCAGATTTATTTAAGGCAATCCTTGCTTCCGTACCTTTTGTTGATGTGGTAACCACCATGTTGGATGAGTCTATTCCCCTTACTACCGGAGAATTTGACGAATGGGGAAACCCAAAGGAGAAAAAGTACTACGAATACATGTTGACCTACTCTCCTTATGACAATGTTGAAGCGAAAGATTATCCTGCCATGCTCATAACAACAGGCTTACACGATTCTCAGGTGCAGTATTTCGAACCAGCCAAATGGGTGGCCAAGCTCCGCGACATGAAAACCGATGACAACCTGCTCCTGCTACACACCAATATGGACGCCGGCCACGGTGGACAATCCGGCAGGTTTCGCAGAAACAAAGAGACTGCCTTGGAGTATGCTTTCTTGTTGGATCAGATTGGGATTACTGAGTAATAGGCTTATCTGGACCCAGGCTCAACCCTAAAATTGATCGGTTCTGATTCTATTGGCCTTGATCTTTTTCGGGCAATCAGAATACATCAAACCAGGTTTTTATATTGGAAGTCTTGTAATTGTGTCTTCCATCTTGCTCAATGGATATTTAATGAATGGTAGGAAAGACAATACAGACGAACTTTCCAAAAGTCATACCTCTGATATATTGTAAATTTGCGCTATGATACAACTCAACCAAGTCTCTGTTTACTTTGGCGGACAAACACTGTTAGACGATGTCACTTTTATGGTTAATAAAGGTGAAAGGGTAGGATTGGTAGGTAGGAACGGTGCGGGCAAATCTACTTTGCTAAATATAATGTCGGGAGATCTTGCTCCCAAAGGGGGAAGCATCTCAACGTCTAAAAGCTATACCATTGCTTACCTCACACAAGACCTGGATTTCACGGATGGGAAGACAGTAATTGAGGAAACCTTGTCGGCCTTTAAGAAAGTGGTCAGCCTTCAGAAGGAAATACATGCGGCTCATGAAGCATTGGCAAATCGCACGGATGCGGAAAGTGAATCGTACATGGAATTAGTCACTTCCATTGGAGAGATGGAGGAATCGTTCATTCAACACAATGGATACAATCTGGAAGCAGAATGCTCCAAAGTACTGCAGGGCCTGGGATTTCTCGTGGATGAGTTTGATAGCCAAACCAATACATTTTCCGGCGGTTGGCGAATGCGCATCGAGCTGGCTAAGATATTACTTCAAAAACCCGATTGTATTTTGCTTGACGAGCCGACCAATCATTTGGATATCGAATCGATAATATGGCTAGAGCAATGGCTGAAAAACTACGGCGGTTCGGTGGTACTTGTCTCTCATGATAGAACCTTTCTTGATGCTGTCACCAACCGGACCATTGAGATTGTCACAGGACAGATTTACGATTACAAAGCTTCTTATTCCAAATACATGCAGTTACGGGAAGAGCGGCAGACGATTCAAACCCAGGCAAAGAAGAATCAGGATCAGCAGATCAAACAAACGGAGAAACTCATCGATAAATTCAGGTATAAAGCGAGTAAGGCCGCTTTTGCGCAGACACTCATTAAAAAACTTGATAAACTGGACCGGGTGGAAGTCGATGCAACGGATGAATCGGCTATGAGATTTCGCTTCCCTCCGGCACCACATTCCGGAAAGGTGACGATTGAGGCCAAGAATATTTATAAGAACTACGACAGCCTGGAAGTCCTAAAGGATGTTTCGCTATCTGTTGATAGAGGGGAGAAGATTGCATTTGTGGGAAAAAATGGAGAGGGGAAAACCACGTTGGCGAGGGTCCTCGCTGGAACCCTGGATTTTAAAGGGAATATGAAACTTGGGCACCTGGTAAAGGTGGGGTATTATGCTCAGAACCAATCCGATTTATTGGAGGATCGACTAACTGTCTTAGAGGCGGTGGATGCCTCTGCAGCTGAGCAAACCTCGTCGCAGGTAAGGGCGTTGCTTGGATCGTTTTTGTTTTCAGGAGACACGGTAGAGAAGAAGATATCTGTCTTGTCAGGAGGCGAACGGGCCAGAGTAGCTCTGTGTAAATTGCTGCTGAATCCCATTTCGCTACTAATAATGGATGAGCCTACAAATCACCTGGATATGCGCTCCAAGGATATATTAAAGCAAGCTTTGATCAAGTATGATGGTACCCTCATCATCGTATCTCACGATAGAGATTTTCTTCGATCGCTCACGGGAAAGGTATACGAATTCAAGCATAGACAGATAAAGGAGTACATAGGCGATGTTACTGCTTTTTTGGAGACGCGCCATGTTGGAGATCTCAAAGCCCTGGAACTGGCCAACTTGAAAGCCAAGAGCACAACGACCAAGGAGGTGTCTGAACATCAAATGGATTATAAGGCGAAGAAGCAATGGCCTTCTCCAGTTTCCCTGA
>JYMV01020555.1_pt1 | contig 26434 bp, 21 predicted proteins | sample 338911 | NCBI WGS metagenome assembly JYMV01 (sample SAMN03354496, study PRJNA234377) | hydrothermal vent metagenome | biome: Deep sea; feature: Hydrothermal plumes at the Eastern Lau Spreading Center, Western Pacific Ocean; material: Seawater | place: Tonga | collected 2009 | depth 2000 m m
CCCTCGCCGTGGGCGATCGGCACGCGCAACAGCCTGCCCTCCGGCACCTCGCTGGTGAACGGCGAGTCAGCGGTTGGGATCTTGAGAAAAATGGTCTCGCAGCGAAACTGCAGTGAGCGATTCCGCACCAGCGCCCCCGGCAGCAGGCCGGTCTCGCACAAAATCTGAAAGCCGTTGCAGATGCCGATGACCAGTCCGCCGGCGTTGGCGAACGCCTTCACGGCATTCATCACCGGGCTGAACTGCGCAATGGAGCCGGTCCGCAAATAGTCGCCGTAGCTGAAGCCGCCCGGCACCACCACGGCGTCGGCGTCACCAATCGATTCCTCCTTGTGCCAGAGGTAGTCGGCGTCCTGCCCGAGGACGTTGCCCAGCACGTGGACGCAGTCCTGATCGCAATTTGAGCCGGGAAACTGGAGGACAGCGAAGCGCATCCGGGGTTACTCGATGGTGAAGTGGTAATCCTCGATCACCGGGTTGCTGAGCAGCTTGTGGCACGCCTCGTCGATCTTCGGCCGCCACGACTCGGCGTCGCCCTCCAGTTCGATCTCGATGTATTTGCCGACGTGAACGGCCTTAACACCGTCGTAGCCCATGTGCTCCAGCGCGGTCTGCACCGTCTTGCCCTGCGGATCGAGCACGGCCTTCTTGGGGGTGATGACTATCTTGGCTTTCATTCATTGCGCGAACCCGGCGCGGCCAGGGCAGTGTCAGGCCAAGCGCGGCGGCGAACCAGTTAATTTTGTTCACAGCCGGAAATTTGCCTGGCCAAGTTTTGCTTTGCCGCGGCCAAGCGATTGGCCAAGCTCCCCGCGTGAAGCTTTCCTTCCACGGCGCGGTCCGGACGACGACCGGTTCCCGGCATCTGCTCGAGGTCAATGGCACGCGGCTGCTGCTCGACTGCGGCCTGTATCAGGGCAAGCGGCAGGAATCAATCGAACGCAACCAGCAGTTCCCGTTCGACCCCAAGTCGGTGGACGCTGTCATCCTCAGCCACGCGCACATCGACCACATCGGCAACCTGCCCAACCTCCACAAGCAGGGTTTTGCGGGGAATGTTTACTGCACGTTCGCCACGCGCGACCTCGCGGCGATCATGCTCGAGGACTCAGCGCGAATTCAGGTCGCCGACGCAGCGTACGTCTCGAAGAAGCACAAAAAGAAGGGCCTGCCGCCGGTCGAGCCGCTTTATTTGCCGGAAGACGCCGAGAGCGCGGTGCGGCAGTTCGTCTCGCTTGGCTATGAGCGGCCGATCCCGGTGGCCAACGGCGTGACGCTGACCTTCCGCGACGCCGGGCACATCCTCGGCTCGGCACAGGTCATCCTCGACATCGACGAAGGCGGCACGAAACGCCGGCTGCTGTTCAGCGGCGACATCGGCCGCGGCGACCACGCGATCCTGCGCGACCCGCAGCCGGTCGAGGATATCGACGTATTGCTCGTCGAGAGCACCTACGGCAACCGCGAGCACACGGCGCAATCCGGGCTGTCGGACGAAGTCGAGGCGCTGCTCGCCGGCACGCTGAACAACGGCGGCAAGGTGATCATCCCGGCGTTCTCGGTGGGCCGAACGCAACTGCTCGTTTACACGCTGCACCAGCTCGTCGAGGCCGGCCGGTTGCCGGGCTTCCCCATCTACGTGGACAGTCCGCTCAGCGTGAACGCCACCGAGGTTTTCCGGCTGCATTCCGAGTGTTTCAACAGCGACATCTACACGTTCCTGCGCGAGAAGGAGAACCCGTTCGGCATGGACAACCTGACGTACATCCGCAAGGCGTCCGAGTCGATCAAGCTCAACAGCCTCGACGGCCCGGCGATCATCATCAGCTCAAGCGGCATGTGCGAGGCGGGCCGCATCCGGCATCACTTGAAAAACCACATCAGCAACCCGGACGACCTCATCCTGTTCGTCGGCTACTGCGCCTACAACACGCTCGGCTCGGTGATCCGCGCCGGCATCGACCCGGTGTACATCTTCGGGGAGCCGCACAAAGTGAAAGCCAAGATCGAGAGCTTCGACGGCTTCTCCGGCCACGCCGACAAAAGCGAGCTGGCCGACTACGTGAAAAGCCTCACCGGCGACATCAAAAAAATCTTCGTCGTCCACGGCGAGGAAGACTCGAGCCTGGCCTTCGCCGACACGCTCCGCCAACTCAAGCCAAGCGCAAAAGTCACCGTGCCGGAGCTGAACGAATCGTTTGAAGTTTAAGGCCAGGCGCTTGGCCAAGCGGAGTCACACCCGGAAGAGCACGCTCTCGCGGTTGAACCATTTCGCGCAGAAAAACAGCAGCCCGCCCGCGATCAGGGTGCTGGAGGCGAAAATGGCCAGTAGCATCGTGTAGTCCATCGTGCCCTTGAGCAGCTCCTTCATCGCCAGCGAGACGTTGGTGACCGGCACCGACGCCCAGAACCAGTTCAACTCCACACCGGGCAACATGGCGAGCGCGGCCGGGACGATCAGCACGATGCCAAACGGGGAAATCAGCGTGGAGGCCTCGGCGGAGTTACGCGCAAAAATGGAGACACTCAGCAGCAAGGCGGCGAACATGGCCGCGACCGGAATCAGCATCAGCGCCAGCAGCACCAAATCCAGCAAGTCAATCGACCCGATGAGCGTCCCGATGATCCCGCGCAACTCCCCTGCCTTGATGGCCAGCCATGTCCCGAGGCTGGCCAGGTTCAGCAGCACGGCGATGATGCCGCCGCAAAAAACAGCCAAGAATTTTCCCAGCACAACCTGGTGCCGCGGGATCGGCGCCAGCAGCAGCGTCTCCAGCGTGCCCCGTTCCTTCTCGCCGGCACCGAGGTGGATCGCGGGATACACCACGCCCATGAAACAAAACGCGATGAAAAAATAAGGCACCATCCCGCCAATACGGTCGCCGATAACTTCGCGGATTTTGCCCGTGCCCTGTTTACGCAGGCGTACAGGCTCAAGTAGCGATTTCTGTTTTTGCCCCGGCGGCACGCCAAGCTTGGCCAAGCGGGCGGCGGTCAACTCATCGTTGAATTTCTCCACCAAGTCCTGCACTCGATCCTCCACCTTGCTGCCCATCGACGCATTGTCAAAATGCAACTCGATCGACGCCTGTTCCTGACCGCTCAACTGGGCCGCGGTCTTCTCCGGGATCACGAGGCCGAAGTCGATCCTGTCCTCCCGAATGGCCGCAACCAACTCGTCCGGGGAGCCAAGCGTGACTTTTTTGAAACCATTCGCCGCCTCGAAAGTCTTGGCCAACTCCGGGGCAAACTCATCCCCAAAGACGACATACTCCAGCACTTCTGTTTTTGCTTCCTGTTCCTTCTTTATCACGAACCCGATCAACAGGTTCAGCAACAGCGGAACGACCACGATCGGAAGAACGATCATCAACAGCAGGGTTTTACGATCCCGCAGGACGTCCTTCATCTCCTTGAAAAAAACGGTTTGGAATCCAGCCTTCATGTTGTCGCTCCCTCTGTTTTTGGCCTGATGAGCCTGAGAAACGCCTTGTCCAAAAACGACTCACCGGTTTGCGAACGCATCGCATCGACGCCACCCTCGAAGCAGAGTTTGCCCTCATGGATGATGACCACGCTGTCGCACAACTGATCCACCTCGTCCATGTGGTGGGTGGAAAACAGAACCGTCCGCCCCTCGCTTTTGCAGGCAGCCACGACCGTCAGCACCGACTCCGCGGCGGCCACGTCGAGACCTGTGGTCAACTCATCGAAAAGCAGGATTTCCGGGTCATGAATCAGCGCCCGTGCGATGGACACCTTTTGGCGCATGCCGGAGGAAAGCGTTTCGTTTCGTTGGTCGAGGAACCAACCCATGTCCAGCTTACGCGCCAGCGATCCGATGCGCTCGTCGAGCGCGGCGGCGGCCATGCCGTGCAGCTTGCCGTAATAGCGCAGCATCTCGCGGGCGGTCAACCGGCCGTAGAGCCCCGTGTTGCCAGAGACAAACCCGATGCGCTTCCGGATCTCCAGCGGGTTTTTGGTGAGGTCTTCGCCATCACACAACACAACGCCCGAGGTGGGCTTCAATGAGGTGGAGAGAATGCGAAGCAGCGTGGTTTTCCCGGCGCCATTTGGGCCAAGCAGCCCTAGCACCTGACCACGACGGACCCCAAGATCAATGCCGTCAATCGCGTGAAACCACCGACCTTTCTCCCGTGGATCCAGCGACTGCTCCCTGGCCCGTTTCTTCCTGGCCAAGCGAAAGGTTTTTGTGAGGGAGTTGACTTGAAGCATCACGGAATATATTATAATTTGCACTAAAAATAATACAAATTATTTCTGCGCTTGGCCTTGCGCTTGGTTATTGGCCGCAGAGCGCTTTGAGGCGTTCGGCCGGGGTTTGGTAGGCGCGGGTGCGGAAGAGGAAATCGACGATGCTGCCTTCGTGGGGTTGGAGCCAGTTGAGAGCGATGGTGGGCAGGGGGCCGATGTTGAGACGGTCGATGTTGGTGGCGTCGGTGAGCTGCGCGGCCCAAGCCTCGTCATTCGTGATGGCGGAGGCGACGAGGGTGCCGCCGATTTTTTCAATCATTTGTTCCTGCGGGCATTTCACCACGCTGGTGAAGGGGAACATGTACTCGGTGTTGGCCATTTTGAGGTCGGGCGAGTCGCAGTGGAGGATGGTGGGCCGGATGTAATCACAGCGCTCCATTTGCTCGAGTCGCGCGCCGTACGTCTCGGTGACGTGCGTGGTACCGCTCTCCTCACAGCCTTCTTCAATCATGCCCCAAACAGCCTCGGCTTGGCCGGGCACAGTGAAGGCGGCGAGGGCGGCCTCGGGGTCGGTGGGGTCTTTCACCTCGTACGGGCCAAGGCGCTCGGCGAGGGCTTCGGCGATTTCCTCTGTGTGGCGCGAGGCCCACACGCCGGAGCAGTTGATGCAGCCGCGCCCACTGTTTTTGTAAACGCTGTCGGCCATGAGGTCGAGGTAGTCCTCCCATTGATCGATCACGTCGTCGCCCAGTAAAATCTTGCTGTAGCCCGGGCCGTGCACCTGCACCTGTTCGTTGCCGGAATAATTTTTCACGGTTTGCGTGCTGCCGAAAATCATCACGCGATTGCAGCGCGACACCGTCTCCGCGCCCATGTCGCCGCCGCCGGGATAGATTCCGATGGCTTCCTTGGGTACGCCGGCCTCGGTGAAGGCGGCGAACATGCGGTAGGGCGTCCACGGCTCCTGCGGGCCGGGCTTGAGGATGAGGCCGATTTGCATCGGGATGACCGGCATCCACAGGGTGTGTACGCCGGGCGAGTTGCTGGGTAACACCATGCCGAGCACCGGCGACTGCGCCTGGTAACTCACCGGCACACCGCGCGCTTCCACGCCAAAGCCACGCTGCAAAATGTCGATGTCCAGCCCGCGCGTGAGCGCGTCGAGGATTTGATCCATGTTGTTCAACACGAAATGATTTTTCTCCATGTTGAACTTGCACATGTGCTCGGGCAAACCGGTGGAGGCGGATTGTTGCCGCGCAAAGTCGTCGGGCGACTGCTCGCCATCGCCGAGTGGCAGCGTGGCGTTGAGGTAGAGGTCGCCGGCCCTTTTCATCATCTCCACCAAATCCTTGATGGGAATCTCGCGCAGCACCTCGCGTGCGCGGTTGGCCTTGCGCATGTCGCGCGCGAGCAGGCCAGGGTTGGCCTGGCCCACCTTGGCCAACACCTCGCCGGTGCGGTGGTGAAAGACCTCGTCGGTGTCGAGGCTCTCATACGCTTCGCCCCAGCGCAGAACAGGAATATTGATCATGAAAAAGTGTTGTTTGGTCGCTTGGTTTAGTAGACGCCCTCGACGATTTTCTTCTGCATCGCGCCGAAGGGACGCACCTCGGCGACGCCATCCCACGGGTACAACTCGATGGGCTTGCTGCGGATGGCCTCGTCTCGCTCAAGGAAACGCGGCATGAAAAATTCCTTCGTCAGCGTGGTCAACTCCACGCGGCCCCATTCGTCGTACTCCACCGGCACGTCGGTGTCCGGATTCAAAACCCGCATCAAGGCACGCGGTTGCGGGGCGTAATAGGTGATGGAATATTTATCCTCGGCCGTGAGCGGCTTGTGCTTGGCCAAGCCCATCAACGTGTTGCCGTATGTGGGCACAAAGCCGATTTTGTTTTCCAACAACTCCTCGCACAGGAAACGTGTGTACTGCGGATCCATCGTGGTGCCGCCGCAGAACACGCCGCGGATGCCCGCGTCATACAGGCTGCTGCCCTCGCTCTCGTAACGCTCGGCGATGCTCTCCAGCAATTTCGGCGTCGTGAACAGCGCACTCACGCTGCGGTTTTTCATGATGGTCGTGGCCTGGTCAACCACGTGCTCCATGTACGCCTTGGCTTGGTCGAACTGCTTCTCGCTGATAAGCCGCTTGACCCAGCGCGGGTCGAGATCGACGAAGTAGCAGGAACAGCCGCGCACGTTGGCCAAGTGCTCGATAGAAAGTCGCAGCCGCCTTGGCCCGGTGGGACCCACCATCAGCCAGTAGTGGTTGCGCGGAAATTCCTCATCGTTCAGCGAATCGGAAAACTCGCTGTAGTCTACCTTGTAGTCGTTCCAGCCTATGCGCTGCTTGGGCATGCCGGTGGTGCCGCCGGTTTCGAAAATGTTGAACGGCTGACCCTTGAATTCCTTGGGCACCCACACCTCCGGTTGCAGATCGCGCAGCCATTCGTCCTCAAAGTGGGGGAACTTTGCGATGATGTCGTCAAAGCACGTGATCTCCTCGGCAGGGTTCCAACCGGCCTCCTGGGCCCAGCCGAGCCAGAACGGGCAGCCGGTTTCCGGCGAAAAATGCCATTGCACAATTTCGCGCACATGCTCATCGAGCTGTTCCTTTGCCTCCTGAATTCTTTGATCTAATTCAGACACACCAACCATGGCCGAAATTATTTTTCTTTGGATTCTTAAAGTTGAAATTCAAGGCGCGATTTCCGGTCATTCCGCTGTTGGAAAAAACCGGTCGACGGTCGAGGCGGCCGGGGGCCGCGTCGCCAACGAGACGGCAACCAGTGAAACTGTCGAGGCGAGGAATATGAACGTCACCGGCATCATCTCTGCGACGAGGTATTCCGCCTTGCCACTGACTTCCAGGATGATGTCCTGATAAAAGAAATACAACCAGACTCCCAAAGTGGTGAGGATGGAGGCAAAAGCCCCCGCCTTGGTGACGCGTTTCCAGTAAAGCGCGGCGAACACCAAAGGAAACAGCGAGGCAAAACCGGTAAAGCACCAGATGCCAAGATCAAACACACTGGACTTCTGCAGCGCCAAGGCCAGCCCGTAGGAAACAACCACGATGCCCACGATGAACCAGCGAGATATCGACACTAACTGCCGGTCGCTGAACCGGTTCGGCCCGGCTATCGACACCACAATATCGTTGGTGAACATGGTCCCCAGGCACATGAACTGGGAATCCAGCGAGGACATGATGGCCGCCAAAATGCCCGCCATCAAGAGGCCGGACAGCAACTCGCTGCTGACCAGTTGCTTGACCATCATGGCAAGAGCAGTGTTCTCGGCGGGGCTGCCATCGGGCAGGAGCGGCATTTTCAGGACTCCCGCCTCATGCAGACCCGACGCCCAGACACCAATCAGGACGCACGGCACCCAGACGATGGCAATGCAGATGGGATGCGCAATCACCGTCAACTTGAACGTCTTGGCAGACTTGGCCGTAAGCCAGTGCTGGAACAGGTGTGGAAACATGGCCACACTAAGCGGGATGAAAAGGTAGGTTAAGAAATGCAGCTGCCCAAGGCCGCCGCGAGTCAGTTTTTCCCCCGCATGTTGGGAGACAAATTCAGTGGCGCTGGCGACGCTGCCTCCCAGCTTGTCGGAATTGGAGATCATCAGGAAGGCGATGAGCCCGGTGACCATGAAGACCATTGTCTGAAAAGTGTGCGCAAAGGCCGCGCTGCGGATCCCGCCCTTGAACACATAAAACAGCACCACCCCGCATATAACCAAGCCGCTCAACCAAGGCGGAATGCCACCACTTAACGCCTTGCTGGCATGAGGAAAGGTTTCGGGAAACATTCCTGCCGTGATTGGCTGGACAACCTTCATTGCCGAGATGACGCCAACCAAAAGATAGGGTATAACCAGCATAACCAGAATTGGGAACAGCAAATAGCCCAGCTCTTTCGAGTCAAATCTTTCGCGGAAAAACTGGATCTGGGTGACAAAGCCAAGGCGCTTTCCAAAGGCCCACAACCGGATGCCGATGATGAAGAATACCGCCGAGTGAATGAGCCCACTCCACGATGCCATCAGACCGTAGACACCGATGCCGAGTCCGAAAGCCTTCCCCGAGGAACCGACCAAGGCGAACCCGGTCATCGTGGTGCCGAAGATGCTCATGAACAACATGAACGGCCCGATTGAATGGCTCGCAACAAAGTAATCCTTGCTCGTTCCCCGGAACAGCCTCCCGCTGATTACACCCAGGCCCAGCAGAAAACCCAGATACACGATGAGCACCCATAGGGAGACCAGTGAAGTTTCTCCGGGTGCTGCTTGAGAGAGTATTGCCATCGTCAATCCTCCGTGGTCTTTGAATCCTCGTCTACGTTGTGCTGGGTCTGGCCTTCAGCCCACTCTTCGAGTTTGTGAGGCCATGCGTACCGGATGGCCAACAGCCACAGCCCTCCCGCCAACAATGAGAATAGTACATGATAAGCCAGTCCGATGGGCATGCCCAAAATGATCGGCTCGACATCGTTCCACCACCAAAAATCCTGGTGGAGCAACGCCAGCAGAATCGCCGCTGCAATGATTAGTTTGCTCATAAATTAAAAAACGCTGTTTCGTTCAGGTGGTTGATTCGGGATCACGTAATCAGTTGCTATTTCGCCTTGGGCAAATCCTTGTTGGCGGCTGCCCTGGCCTCATCGTGCAGCGCGTAAAGGTGTGATTGGGTAGCAACGTAAAGCACGCCATTGGCCACGATCGGCGTGGAATAGATCGGCGCCGGAAAGTAGGTCTCGCTCAGCAACGTCATTTTTTTGTCGGAAGCCAGCACTACAAAATCGCCGTCCTCGTCGCCGACGTACACCTTGCCGTCCGCCACTAGCGTCGAGCCCCACATGTGCGCTTTCATGTCGTAAACCCAGTGCAACTTGCCGGTGTCCGCATCGAGGCAATGCACGTACCCGGAGAAGTCACTGACGAACAACAGCCCGTTGCCGGGGTCGATTGACACGGTGGAGATGCTGCGCTTAATGCCCTTGTACGACCAGATCGCGCCGCTCTTGGTGATGTCGCCCTTCTTCGTGGGGTCGAGGCAAACGAGATGGCCGACGCCCTCGCCGTGTTCGGGATCCTGCCCCGTCGCGATGTAAACTCGGTCGTTGTAAAATACCGGTGTGGCATTGATCTCGCTCGGCCCCTCGGCGGCCGGGTATTTGATCTCCTTGCCGTCCTTGTCCTTTTTGTACTCGAGCGGGTTGGCATCGTACCACCAAACCTTGCGTAGGAAATCCAGATCCTCCTCCTTGTCGTAAACTGGCTTGGGGTTGAGGGCGTAACAAATACCATCGCCTCCGCCGAAGAACAGTTGCCCCTGCCCGTTCACCACACCGTACGAGGGCGAGCTCCATTGGCCGTGAAAAATGTTCGGGCCGATGCCAGCGTCGTCCTCGCCCTTCAACTCACCCGTCTTGGCGTCGAGCGCGATGAAGCTCGGCGAGAGTGGCGACGGGACGTTCGAGTGTGTCCAGTCCTGACCGTTGGAGGTGCAGGCGTAAACCATGTCGCCCACCACGATGACCGAGCAGTTTGAGGCGTTGTGCGGGAATACGCCCAGCTCGTCCATCATGTCGTAGCGCCAAATGATGTCGCCGTCCTTCGGGCCGAGCCTGGCCGGCGGCTTGCCGGTGTCGAGGTGCACATAAACGGCCTCGTCCCTGTACGGGCCATCGTTGCCGTTGGCCAAGCCCTCCACGTCGAGGCAGAGCACTTCGCAGCGGCTGCTGACAACATACACACGGTTCCCGACCACCGTCGGCGACGAGAGCAAGCCGAGGCTCTCCCAGTCGTTGACCTTGCCGGACTTGAGCTTGGGGATAACCAGTTGCCAGAGAAACTCACCGCTCTTTTCGTCGAGGCATAACAGGATGCTTCGGTCGCCGGGATGCTTCGGATCGCGCATTGAGTCGTTGTTGGTGCCGACGAAAATTCTCCCGTTGGAGATGGTCGGGTTGCCGTAGCTTTGTGTACCAAGCTTGGCCGCCCACTTGACGTTCTTGGCGGTGGACAAGTCCACGTCTTCTGTGCCCTGCTTGAAGTCGCCCGGCTCAACCTTGTCCGGCAGGCCGGCGGCCCCGGCGGCATACATGTTGCGGCCAAGCGTGTTGCCGCCCCACTGCTGCCAGTCCGCCGCCTCGACAGCAGTGCTACCCAAAATGCCGGCAGCTAGGCCGCTCACAATCATGTTTTTGAGGTTCTTCATCATCTGACTAAAATTTCCGGTCAATTGTTGGGTGTCACTTTCACGTTGTCGATGTACACCGACATCTGCGGGGAAAACCCGAACAACCCGGGTGAACCGCTTTTGTGGGCGTTGATGTGGTTGAACTCGAGCGTCCAGCCTTCCGGCTCCGCTTCGCCCCTTGGCCAAGCCTTGGCACGAACCATCCCTGAGCCATCGGCGGCCACGTCGATACGGGCCTTGAGCGTGTGCCACGTGTTGGCCTTCCATCGGTAGTTCGGCGGCGAGCCGCGTTCCGGCACGCGGATGCGGTCGAGGTTCGAGTTAATCTCGATCTTTTGCTCGTTGCCCTTGAGCACGATGTAGTAGCGCTGGTTGATGATGCCAACGTCGGACATTTTCCGGCGACGGCCATCCGTCAGCACATCGGCCTGGATGGTGTAGTTGCTCATGCTTTGTTCGCCGATGAATACCGTGGCTCGCTGCAGTCGCTTGTTGTCGATCGTCTTACGCAGCACCTTCGAGCCGCCCTTCTCGCGCACCTCGAACTTGAACCGGGCACCGATCCATGGCAGCGGCGGATAGGCGAACTTCACGCCTTGGTCCACGAGGCTGTCCTCGGTCAACTTGAAGCCCTCGAAATCCTCACTCATCGGCGGCGCCGGTAGCACGCGGCCGCGGATCACACCGGTCAGGTCGCCAAGCGTCGCCTTGAACGCCCCGGCGGAGCTGATCATTTTTTTGTCGGCGACGATCTGGCCTCGATCATTGAACGTGGCATTCATCCGGGCCTTCACCTTGGCCGTCGGCGGGATGTACGACTCCCACTGGAGCGTCGAGCCGTCCACCTCCTCGACGAGGAAGCCGTTGGCGTCGAGCTTGCGGGTCCGGAAGGAGACCGCTTGGCCAGGCGCCAGCAGGATTTCCGACGGGACGATCTGCAGCCGGGTGGCCTTGCCCGGCTTGGGCCAGCGCTTGGCCTTGGGCGTCTTGGCCAAGCCGCGGCTTTTTCCGGCTTTGCCGAAGCAATAAAGTTTCTTGGTCGTCTGCACGTACAGCTTGCCGTTGTAAATCGACGGCGTGGCGAAGCATTTGCCATCGAGCACCGTATGCGACAACACCTTGGCCTCGTCGCGGCCCGGCTGGATCACGTAAAACGCCCCGTGCGAGCCGGTGCCCCCCGCTTCCGCCCCGCCTTCGCCGGCAGGGTTCTCGAGCATCGGCAGGTAAATCTTGCCATCAGCGTACAGCGGCGACGCATTGCGCTGCTCGATGCCGAGTTTGATTTTCCAGTTCTCTTTGCCAGTCCGGATGTTGACGCTGTGCAGTTCGCCCTNNNNACATAGATGGTCTCACCGACGAGGATCGGCGAGCTGGTCGAGGTGGATATGTTCGCGGTCCAAAGCTCGACCTGTTTGCGCTCGATAACAACCGGGTTGGCGTCCTTCGGCTGCACGTGCGGAATCTTCAGGCCGACCATTTGGCCCGGCTCGTATGGCGTGCCGTAGATCGCTGCGGCGATGTCATCCTTGTAAACAACGACCGAGGCGTTGATGCCGGCCTTGAAGAGCGGCACCTGCCAGATCGCCTCGCCTGTGCGGGCATTGGCGCAGACGACGCTCCCGTCACCGGTGGTGGCGTAAAAAACGCGCTTGCCGTCGAGCCAGCCAAGCGCCGGCGAGGAGAAACAACTGTCTTTGGGCCGCCCTCCCGGCTTGGCCGCCCAGACCAGTTCGCCGGTCATTTTGTCGAAGCCGTAAAAGCGATCCCACGGCGGCCCCTGCGAGCCCCAGTTGGCCATGATGCCACGCGTGATGACCAGGTCGCGATCGACGACCGGCGTGGCGGTGCGGCCGTTCGGGAAGGTCATCCGGCCAAGCGCCTCCATCAGCGAATGCTGCCAGAGCATTTTGCCGTCCGGCGTGAACGACGCGAAGAGCCCCTGCGTGCCCTGATAAAACAAGTTGCCGGTCTCGGGATCGATCGTCGGGCTCGAGGAGGCGTATCGCGTGTAAATGATGTCGCTCAGGAAGTCGTTGAACTTGTGCTCCCAAAGTTTCTCACCGGTGTCGGCGTCGAGGCAGAACACGCCTTCCTGCAAGTCAGCACCCTCGCCGAGATGGCCGACGATGAAAATCCTGCCGTTGGCCACCGTCGGGGTGGAGCGCCCGGGCAGATCGACCGTCCAAAGCGCGTCCTCGATCTGAATCTTGTCCTGCAGTCGCTTCTCGAGGGAAACGCCGGTTTGAAGTGGCCCACGCATGTGGAGCCAGCCCTCGACGGGTGCCGTCGTCGCCGCCGTGGCGGTTAGGCCCAAACATAAAAAAAATAACTTTTTCATTTGAAACCTCAATAAAAGTCACGCTTGGCCAGGAGAATTGGCTCTACAGGGGCCCAAGGGCAAAAGGTGACGCCAGACTAACCGACGGAATGATCCATGCAATAAAATAATACTTACACGTATCAATTTTGGCTGCGTTGGTCGTACGCTTGAAGCGCTGGCCGTTCAGATTACGGTTCCGTCCGGGATGACGGCGTTTTTCGGGATGATCACAATACCATCGCGGATGAAATAGTTTTCGCCATCCAAGTGCTCCGGCTTTTCCTCCGGGGTGATGATGCAGTCGGCACCGATGCGGGCGTTCTTGTCGACGATGGTGTTCTCGATGCGCGTGTTTGCCCCCACCCCGATTCGTGGGATGCCATCCCGGTCACTGGCGGCCTTCGATGCTTCCGTCTCGTAGTTGTTCGAACCCAGCAGGATCGAACGGTGCACGCGGCACCCCGAAGCGATGAGACAGCGAACGCCGATGAGGCTTTGGCTGATGCGCGAGCGATCGATGATGCATCCGTCCGAGATGATGGCCTGGTCGATGGCGGCCCCGTTAATCTTGGAAGCGGGCAGGAATCGCGGATGGGTGTAAACCGGCGTCTCCATTTGAAAGAAGTCGAACTGCGGCATCGTCGCGGTCATGTCGAGGTTGGCCTCGAAGAAGGCGCGGATGGTGCCGATGTCCTCCCAGTAACCCTGATAAACGAAGGAGAACACCCTGTGTGTCTCGATGGATCGCGGAATGATGTGTTTCCCGAAGTCGGTCATCTCGTTCTCGAGCAGCTCGATGAGCGTCTGCCGGTTGAAGAGATAAATCCCCATCGACGCAAGGTAGTGGTCGCTGCCCGGCTCGAGTTCCTGCTCGGCGAGCTGCTCAGCCGGGAGCTTGAGTGAATCGAGCAACTCCGGCGTGCCAGGCTTCTCGACGAACCGGCTGATCCGGCCCTGCTTGTCGTTTTGCATGATGCCAAAGCCCGGGGCGAGCTCGCGCCCCACCGGGATGGTGGCCACGGTCAGTTCCGCCTCCCTCTCCATGTGCGAGGCAATGATTTCGCGAAAGTCCATCCGGTAAAGCTGGTCTCCACTGAGGATCAGCACGTACTCAAAGTCATTGTTCAGGATGTGGATCAGGTTCTTCCGGACGGCATCGGCCGTGCCCTCATACCACGAGTCGCTCGTCGGTGTCTGCTCGGCCGCGAGGATGTCAACGAACCCCCCCGAAAAGTGGTCGAACTTGTAGGAGTGGGAAATATGCCGGTGCAGCGAGGCGGAGTTGAACTGGGTCAGCAGATAAATCTGGTTCAGCCGGGAGTTGATGCAGTTCGAGATCGGGATGTCCACCAGGCGATACTTCCCGGCCAGTGGCACGGCCGGCTTGGAGCGGTCACGGGTCAGCGGAAACAGGCGCGACCCCTGCCCTCCCCCCATGACCACCGACAACACCCGGGCCTTCCCTACTCTTGTGACTACCTGCGACATTACGGATGAATCTCTTAACTCCGCTAGTTCTACGTCGAGCAAAGCTACTCGGCGACGAGTTGCAGGATGCTCCCCGCCGGGTCGCGCTTGGTCGCCGGGTTGGCCACCAGCGGCAGCAGGTACATCTCGCCGGCGGCATCCTCGCCGAAACTGGCGATCTGGTACACGGTGCCTTTCTGCTGATGGATGGTGCCGTGCTCGGTCGCCTTGCCGTCCTTTTGGCGGACGGCAAAAATCAGGCCGGTGGTGAAGTCGCCGTAAACGTACGCGCCCCGCAGCGCGGGAATCGCTCGGCCGCGATAGACGTAGCCGCCGGTGATGCTCACGCCGTAGCCGTGGCCGGGGAATTTGCATTCCTTCTCGATCCCGGCGTGGTGCGCGTACTCGATCACCGGGTCGATCCAGTCGCCCTTGGCCGGGCCGTCCTCCTTGAACTTGTGGAACGACTCCCGGATGTTCCAGCCGTAGTTGCCGCCCTTTGTGATGAGGTTGACCTCCTCCCACTTGTTCTGCCCGACGTCCGCCGCCCAGAGGTCGCCGGTCTCCCGGTCGAAGCTCATGCGCCAGATGTTGCGCAGGCCGTACGCCCAAATCTCCCCGCGGGTGTTGTCCCTGCGCCCGGCGAACGGGTTGTCCGCCGGGATGCCGTATTGCAGGTCGGCGGTACGGCTGTCGACATCGATGCGAAAAATCTTGCCCAACATTGTGGTCAAATTCTGTGCGTTGTCGTGAGGGTCGTTGGCTTTGCCACCGTCGCCCGTAGCGATGTAAAGTTTGCCGTCCGGGCCGAACAAAATCACGCCGCCGTTGTGGTTCCAGTACGGCTGCTTGACCTCGAACAGGACGCGCTCCGACTTCATGTCGGCCCGGTTCGGATGCGCCTTGGCCACGGTGAACTCGCTGACCACGCTGCGCTTGGGCTCCTGCTGCGAGTAGTAAACGTAAAACTTCCCGTTGGCCGCAAACTTGGGATGGAACGCCATGCCCAGCAGTCCCTCCTCGTTTTCCCGCCACGGCTTGCGCTCGCTGATGTCGAAAAACACCTCCCGCTTGGGCTTGGCCGCGTTTTTGTCCTTCGGCAAAATGATGATGGCGCCGCCCTGCTCAAGGCAGAACAGCCGCCCGGAGCCGTCCGGAGCCGTCTCAAGCCAAAGCGGGCGTGTGGTCTCGAGGCCCTTCCAAACCGGCTTCAAACCCACCTTGGGCAGTTCCGCCACGGCGGCAACCAAGCCGATCACCAGCGACATTCCAACGGAGAAAAAACGCGATTGCATGGGCGGAGTAAACTTGCTCAAGTCCCCCAAGTCAATCAACGGGCAAAAAAGGTGACGTCAGGATTCGTTGTCATTATCCGTTCTATTTACTGTGGCGCTAACTGAACAGGACATTTTGCAGCGGCTGATGAGCCAGCGCGACCGCGTGTCAGCCGCGGCCTGGCTGGTGGTCCGGGATGCGCACACGGCCGAGGATATTTTCCAGAACGTCGCCCTCAAGGCGATGACCAAGAGGATGCAGTTTGAGTCCGGCGGCGCGCTCATGTCATGGGCGTTCATCACCGCCCGGCGCGAGGGCATCGACTGGCTTCGCCGCCAGAAGAATGCGCCGGTCTGCCTCGACAATACGATCCTCGAGCTACTCGAACAGGAATGGGCGGATGAGGCGGCGGCGCAGGGCGGCATACGCGGCCAGGCGCTGCGCGATTGCCTTGAGGAGTTGCCGGCCAAGTCGCGCGACCTGCTCAAGCGGCGCTACTTCGACGGGCATGCGTGCGAGGAGGTGGCGGCACAACTCGGCGCCAGGCTCGACGCGGTTTACAAGCGCCTATCGCGTCTGCACCAGTCGCTGCGAACGTGCATTGAAACCAAGCTGGCCCAGCCGGCTGGCTGAAGAATTTCACCAAATGGCATCGAACGAGGAACAGAACGAACTTTTGCTGCGGTACTTGGACGGATCGCTCGACCCAAGTGACCAAGCCAAGGTCGCCGAGCTGCTGCGCGGCGACACCGACGCGCGCGCCTTCCTGCGCGGGGTGGCCGAGCAGGCGGTTGTCGTGGCTGATGTCGAGCGAATCGGGCAACACAAGCCCCAACCGGCCAGGGTCGTCGCACCGGTGTTTCGCCCGTGGAAGTGGGCGGTTGCCGCAGCGGCGGCTTTTGTGCTGCTGGTTGCGTTCGTGATCGCCACCACGCCGGCCAGGCACGTGGCCAAGGTCAGCGCCATCCTTGGCCCCTGCCAGTACATCGCCGCAGACGGCAAGGTGCAGGACGAGGTGAAAGTCGGCACCGTGCTGAAAGTCGGCGACACGATCCGGACGCGTTCGAGCAGCACGTGGGTGAAACTGGCCCTGAACGACGGCTCGGTGATGACCATTGCCGGACGCTCGCGGCTCCGGCTGCTCAACGTCGAGGCCAGGCGCGGTTTTCAACTGGCCTACGGGAATCTTTGGGCGACGGTGGCGCAGCGGGCCGGGGCCAAGCCGGTCTCGATCCAGACCCCGACTGCCACGGTCGATGTGGCGACCGCGCAATTCGACCTCGAGGCTAACTCCACCACGTCGATCGTGCGGGTGAACGACGGCTCGGCAAACATCGTGCGGCTGGCCGACGGCCAGACGGCAGATGTTGCTGCCGATCATCAAGCCGTTGTCTCCATAAGTCGCAACCAGCCGTTCACCGCGGCGCGCCAACCAAAGCCGGTCAACAACTGGAACTGCAGCATGCTCGCCGGCCGGGGGGCGGTGTTCGGTAAAATACTTCCGCCAACGGCCCAGGGGAGAGGACGCCTGGGGGCCGTCCCGGTGATCACCTCCAAAAAAAACACCATATTCGTGGCGAACTTCTCGGTACAGTGCAGTGGATCACCCGCAGTATTGATTGAGAATGGCTCAAAGGTGCGCATCACCGGAAACACACAGACAGAAAGCCCGGTCTATTTTGGACTCACTACCCAGCGAGTCAAGGGGGGCTTTTTGGGCAAGTACACCGTCAAGATCGGGGCCGAGGCGCTTGGCCAGACTGGCGAGCCGTGGCAGGTCGAGGTGCCGCTCAGCCAATTCGAGATAAAGTCCGAGTATCTCCCTGATTTGCCGATTGGCATGGAGTTAACTGACATTTGGGTTTTTTCGCCCGAGGAGAGTGCTGAGTTGGAAATTCATCGGGTCGAGTTCCTGTCAAAGGAGGTCGGCCAATGAACTACAGCGCATCGTTCATCGAGGAAGCCCCGGCAGCTGCGCCGGCCAAACTAAAGGGATTGTATTCGTCTCGAGCGGCCGAAGCCGGTGCGCCTGGCCAAGCGGATGAGAAAATCAGGCATACGGAGTTGCGCGCCGAGAGTCGGCGGTTGGCCATTGCCGCACAGGAAGGCTGCATTGAGTCGTTCGAGTCGCTGGTCGGGCAGTTCGAGAAACCTCTGTACCGGTTTCTTTTGACCAAGACCCGCAACCATCACCAGGCGGAGGATTTGGTGCAGGACACGTTTCTCATCACCTACCGCAAGTTGTACCGGTTCAACCCCGCCTATCCCTTTTCCTCCTGGATTTTCACCATCGCCAACCGGTTGGCCATCAGCTCTTTTCGGAAGCACAAGCCGGTGCAGGAAGAGTGCGAGATACCCATCGACAAAACACCCCGGTGCGAAGTAATGGCCGCTGAAACGAGCGAAACCCTTTGGGCAAAGGCCCGGTGCCTGCTGTCCGCCAACCATTACACGGCCCTTTGGCTTTTTTATACCGAGGGCATGACCATTGACGAGGTGGCGTCCGCCATGGAGAGGAACCCCAACTCGGTGAAAGTCTGGTTGCACCGCGCCCGCAAAAGGCTGGCCCAGGAGTTAAAGCCAAGACCTTCTGTGCCATGAACAAACTCTACACAGCCATCGCTGGCATCTTGCTGGCTTCCGGATTGCAACAACCGGCCCACGGGAAGGAGGCCGAAGAAAACCCATACCTTGCAATCGTCAAGCGCAACGCCTTTGACTTGACCGACACGCCACCGAGCACGGAACAGAAAGCGCCCGAACCACCCAAGGTAAATGACATAAAACTTACGGGTATTTACCTACTAAACGGCATTGAACGCGCTGCAATTGCCCTGATGGATCAGGATAAAAAAATCACCAAGCCCACATACCTCCAATTGGCGGGGGGGGAGAAGCAGGGGACCATTGAAATCAAGGCAATCGACAAACTCGCAGGCCGGGTGACATTGCTACTGCTTGGCTCAGAGCGGGAACTCAATTTCAAGGATGACGCCTTCAAGACTGCTGTATCCAAAGCCCCGCGCACTTCCTCAAAAAGTTCCTCCTACAAGTCCAGATCATCCAGCGATGCCGCTAGACGAGCTGCCGAGTACAAAGCAGCCATCGAACGCAAAAAAGCAGAAAAAAAGGCCGCCAAACCTAAAGGGGATGACAAGAGCGCGAAGGTCTATAAAGAACTGGACAGTAAGTTGAAAGAGGCAGTTAAGTCGGGCCGGATATCAAGAGACGAATACAGCCAAGCCTGGCGAGAAATCAAAGGGGGAGATGGAGGCAGCGACCGGGGCGATCGCAAGCGGTAAGAACGGAATAAAGAAAGATAGGGGTACAAAAAAGTAGACACTGGAATCAGTTCTAAATAACTGATCGGTACATCATATGAGAGAAAATGAAATGTTTTTACAATGAAGTAAGTGTTGTCTGCGTTTGGCTGAACTAGGATACTTCCGGCCACAGAAAGAAATTGAGAAATGGGAAGATGATAGCTAACGGTAACTCGGAAATGAAAAGAACTTTTAATCTCAGAAATTGTTTTGCTGGAGCGATCATCGTGCCCGCCATCCTGTTCGTTGGCTGTGGTAAGGCCCCCATCGATGACTCCTCCACTGAGACCGACCAAGTCGAGGCGCTCAGGAAGGAAGCCGCATCGCTCAAGTCCAAGCTGGCTAGCGCCCAGGCGGCCATCGACAGTCTCCGTTTGGAACTCAACAGCACCGTAGCGCCGAGTGACTCCGGGGGACTGTCTGCACCCAATATCATCGACGAATTGATGGAAATCAAATTGACTTCCGGGAACCGCGGTAAAATTCAGCGCCGCATTAACTTTCTCTTCGAGAGCTTGTCGGAGCAGGGGGAAGCCGCCGTGCCCCATATCCGCGAGTTCCTCAACAGGATGGAAGATGTTGATTTTGCCATCCAAAAATCACAGAAGGATGAATCAAAAGAACTCGAACACTGGCGCACTCGCATGGTTCATGGCCCACTCGATTTTGAGCAACCGCCTTCCCTGCGAATTGGCCTGATTGATATTCTGGCCGAAGTTGGCGGAAAAAAAGCGGAGGAGGCGCTGGCGGAAGTGCTATCCACCACTGGCCGCGGTTTTGAAATCGCCTACACAGCCAAGAAATTGCAGAAATGGATTGGCAAGGATGCCTACCGTGACGAAGCGCTCGGTGCCGCGCACGAGCTTTTGGCGGAACCGATCGAAGTGGCTAACGGCAACAAGTTTGATGCCGCCTCAAGACAGTACCTGTTCATGGTGCTGGAGATGTACAACGACAAAACTTTCATCCAGATCGCCCAGGATCAACTCATCAAGGAAAATGGTAAAATCGATCGATCCGTGCTGAGCTATTTTGAAAATATCGGCGACGGACACGCCATCGACGCAGTTGTTCAAGCAATGCAAAGCGGGCAGCTCAGAGAAAGTGATATGAGAGAAATGGCTAGAGTAGCTGTGCAGGGAGTCGGTAAAAACGATGCCCAGGCTGACTCATTGTTCCAAGACATCATGACAAGCGACCAGTACTCTCTTGATGTCAAGATGGAGACCATCCGTTCTATGGACAATGCCGAAGACCTTACTAACATGGACAAAAACGAACAAGCGACCGTTCTGCAGTCTCGATTGGCTCTGATGGACACGATTCAGCTTGGGGATGACGACATCATGTCATGGGCGAATGAAATATATTACGGTAGAGTGGAATCAAAAATCCAAGGAAGAGGATTTGATGACGAAAAAGCTTACGATTCGATGCATGATTCCTTTCGAAAAATCAACGAACAGGTCAGGCGAGAATCACGGGGTGGGAATTCCGGCGCCGAAGTTAATAATCAAGCAACGATTATCCGAGGGAAACCTGGGGATTGATCGTTTCTTTGGTAAATCGGCTATTCATTCACATGGCTAATGCAGCTTGCTCCCGAGCCCTATCTGTACTGGTGGCTGGATTGACGATATTATGACAACCAAAACCCCTCTAATAACTATTCACTCTTACCTGATTCCCATTTCAGTTGTTTTCTGCTCGCTGATAAGCGTTTTTGCGAGGTCGCAAACATTCACCGATAGTGTCGCCCCGCTTATTGAAGCTTCCTGTATCGATTGTCACGATCAGGATACGAAAACCAGACTGAACTTTAGTGCACTGAATAACGACCTGAGTAATGCAGATAATTTCCGAACATGGGTTAATGTTTACGACAAGGCTAGCGCGGGCGTGATGCCTCCTAAAAAGAAGAGTCGCCCTGATCCACAACAGTTGGAAATAGCCCTTTCATCTATAAAAACCGCTTTACTTAAAGCCAATATCACATCGCAAAAGGAAGCAGGTCGAGTACGTACCCGCAGACTAACTAGGCTTGAATACGAATATTCGCTTCAGGATCTGCTTTCCATTAAAACACCATTAAAAGGATTATTACCGATGGAAAATGCGGCCGGTTTTGACACTGTATCTGAGAACCAGGGAATCTCACCTATCCATATTAGCAAATACCTAACAGCCGGTGAACACGCCTTGAATGCAGCAATTCGGACAAGAAGACGGCCTCGCCAAAAATCTTATTTGATCGATTACCGAACCTCTCCATACAATAAAGTTTGGTTTAAACGCGGGTGGCAAGATGGAGGCGGCAGCCTTAAGAGACTCAGTGATGCAATCGTTAGCTTCAAGAAGACAGATTTTATATGGCGCACCGATAGGAATGGCTTTGTAACACGTGAACCTGGATTATATCGAGTAACCGCTGAAATCTATGCCTATCAAGCCAGATCCCCCGTTACCTTTATCCTGTATAAGGCTATTGGCCAACTAGGACTTCCTCGATATTTGAAGGCTTTTGATTTGATGCCAGGACAAACATTAAAGGTGGAGTTAGAGGCTCATTTGGAGGAGAACGAGTATATCCTCCCTTCCTTCATGAATCTGAAGAGACAAAAAGATGGCCGCAGCCTCTTCCAATCTAATCCAAAAACCTATACTGGCGAGGGTATCGCGGTTAAATTCATCGAGATTCAAGGCCCTATTTCAAAGAGTCGACTCCCAAGCAACACGGGCAGCCTGTTTGAAGGAATTGAATTAGGCGCAAGGGAAGACTTAGAAGAAGACATAAGCAAGGTGGTGGCCAGATTCGCTCCCCTTGCCTTCCGCCGCCCCCTAAAAGAAGGAGAACTGGACTCCTTTGCAGCTCTCGCTCAACCCGCGCTAGAAGATGGACTTACCTTTATTGAAGCTGTACGTCTTCCGCTTCGAGGTATACTGACGTCACCGCAGTTTCTGTTTCATACAAGCACTCCTGGTAAACTTGATGACTATTCCTTAGCGACTCGCTTGTCATATTTCTTGTGGAAAAGCCTCCCAGACGAAGAGCTTATACAAGTAGCGAAGGAAGGAAGGCTTTCGCAACCAACTATCCTAGCACAGCAGGTCGATCGGTTGCTGGACGCCCCCAAGTCCATGCGTTTTGCGAGGGACTTCGCCAGTCAGTGGCTAGGACTCTATAATATTGATGCAACAACTCCTGACAAAATTCTGTATCCGGAATACAACGATCTTCTAAGACAGTCCATGATTGACGAAACCGAGCACTTTTTCATGGAGCTTATCGCGCAAAATCTCAAAGCTAATAATCTGATTCAATCCGATTTTACATTCCTAAACCGAGAACTAGCAGAACACTACGATATAACAGGGGTAAAAGGCCAATTTATGCGAAAAACTCTCTTGCCGAAAAATAGCATACGTGGGGGCTTACTTGCACAAGCCAGCATCCTCAAGGTCACTGCAAACGGAACAACAACCTCACCGGTTAGACGCGGCAATTTCATTTTGACTCATCTACTCGGACAAGCCACCCCAGCTCCGCCAGGCGATATAGGCTCTATCGAACCAGATATCCGTGGTGCTGTGTCAATTAAAGAAACGCTCGCCGCCCATACAAATGCTGAGAGCTGCGCAACCTGCCATCAGCACATTGATCCACCTGGCTTTGCACTCGAAAATTTCGATGTAATTGGGGGATATCGCAAACATTATCGAAAGTTATCTAAACGAAGGACAGGAAGAGATGGATTGCGTTTTCAGAAAGGACTCCCAGTGGATTCGAGCGGAATGACACATGACGGAAGAAATTTTGGGAAGTTTGAAGAGTATAAGAAAATCCTACTTTCGGACGAGCAAGTCCATGGCCGAATTTCCCGGCATCTGATATCTCGACTAATCGTATATGCAACCGGAGGCGAGATACAGTTCGCCGATAGGGATGTAGTCGAAGAAATTGCCAATAAAATCAAAGGAGATGGCTTTCCAATCCGAGACATGATTCATCAAATCGTCCAGAGTAAACTTTTTAAGAATAAGTGAAATATGAATAGACCGATTTATCGCAGAACCTTCTTGAGAACAACCGGCGTTGCATTGACACTGCCCACTCTCGAATCTATTGGCGCTTTAAGTTCAAGAAAAGAAACGTCTCCGCCGAAGCGCATGGTCTTCATTTGCACCAAATTAGGACTTTACGCCCCCTCCCTCTTTTCGGATAGCCCAGGCAAACTTGATGCAACAACTGAATACCTGAAAATATTGAAAGATCATTTGCGGGATTTAACACTCTTTTCTGGACTAAGTCATGACAAGCAAACCGGACGCCTGTCCCATTCAAGTGAATTGACCTGGTTGACGGCTGCTCAAAATCCCGGACTGGATGGATTTCGCAATAGTATATCAGTTGACCAATATGCGGCCAGTAGGCTTGGTTATGTAACACGTTATCCGTCAATCACCCTCAGCTCAAAAGGTGAAGCAAGCCAGTCCTACACAAAAAACGGAGTGATGATTCCGGCGGAATCAAGTCCGTCGCGGATGTTTTCACGCCTGTTTCTCAGAGGCAGTCGACAAGAAATCGTAAGACAACAACAAAAATTAAGATCCGATCAGAGCATTCTAGATGGACTAATCGACCAAACCAAAGCACTTATGAGGGATGTTAGCGCTTTGGACAGGGAGCGGCTGGAGATCTATCTGGAGTCGATCAGAAAAACGGAAAAGAATCTTCAAAAGGCCGACGTATGGCTTACGGAGCCCAAGCCCAAAGTAAGCAAAGAGACGCCAAAAGATATTCAGAATAAGGCTGATATAATAGGGCGCATACGACTCATGATGGACCTAATCCCTTTAATACTCCAAACGGATTCTTCCCGAATCATCAATCTGGGTATCCAGGTGGATCACGGGGTCATCCAAATGAAAGGTGTCGATCAAACACACCACAGCCTCTCCCATCACGGCAGGGACTCAACCAAGATCTCACAGCTAAAAAAGGTAGAGTCTGCGATTGTGGAGTGTTTTTCCGATTTACTAACCGAGCTGAAGCAAGTCGATGAAAGTGGAGCTCCTTTGCTCGGCAATACTTCGGTTTTGTTTGGGAGCAATCTTGGCAATGCCAACAACCATGACTATCGTAATCTGCCTATACTCTTGGCAGGAGGAGGCTTCAAACATAACAGATACATCGCTTACGACAGAGAGGATAACAAACCCCTGTCAAACCTGTTTCTCAGTATGCTGAATAATTCCGGCCTAGAGACGTCTTCTTTCGGAAAAAGCACGGGCATTCTGGAATGGCGATAAGGTAAAAAGTCGAGAAGGATATACATGGGACCCTAGGTGGCTGAACAGGCTTTTTTTGGAATAGAAAAATCAAAATAATATGAAACCAAATTCACTTCTCTCGGTCTTGGCCTTGGCAGGTTCAATGATTTTCGCCTCGTCTGTAATCGCAAAGGAAGTTGACGATAAAAGCTCAGAAAAAAAACGGGTCTCTCTTTCAAAATTTAGCACTGAACTAAGGTCAGCTGTCAAAAACGGCGAAATGTCCAAAGAAGAGGCCATTGCAAAATACAACAAAGCCTTGGCCAGCGGCACAATTGAATCGCTTGAAAAGAATCAGGAGGATGAATCGTTATTGACGCTTAACGGTTTTTTTCTGGGAGGGAAAGAAGATGATGATGGTCAATATCAAGCTTCCTTTATCATTCAGTCCAAAGGCCAAGACAAGAGTGAATGGCCTAGGATTACCTTCACTGGAAAAAGGTTTGAATCGCAATTCAGTGATCTCAGAAAAAGAGATGCTGTCCTGATTAATCTAGGTGAAGGGACAGCCAAAAAGGTGGCCGCCGAAAAAGGCGGGAAGAAAAAAGGGGAATCCGTTGCCATGAGAAAGGGTGGAGGCAAAGGCGGTCTTGCTAATTTTTATTCCATTGTCATCGGCAGTTTGAAATCGAAAGATATCGAACTGGGAGAATTTACCATGCAAGTCGACTATGCCACATTGAACAGATATAGCAGCGCATGGGTAAAAGATGAGATTATGGGCAAGACGGTCAAGGTTACCGGCGTGTCAGGGCAATTCAGGGACAACCTCCTGCTGATTAAAACCGGTCAAACGCTCAAGGTTCGCACTAGTGGCTATTTTTCAGACTCAAAAACATTGGCCTTTGCACATAAATTCAACGTGCTCGAGCGCGCTGTACCCTTTAGCCCGGATGCACACGGGGTACCTCCAGAAGCATTCCGTGGATTTCGGGGAGTTCTAAAGGGAAAGATCGTGGAAGCCGGAGGCTACGAGGTGTTGCTGCGTGCAGAAGAAATTACAAGCTTGGATGATGCCAACACAGCCTCCGATGCCAATAGTATAAAGGGGAAGCTAGTTCGGATTAGTGGGTTTTATGATGGCCACGCGGACAAATTTAGTGAACTTCAGCCAAGCGACATCATTCGAGTTGGTGTACGCCATGCCAATCCCATATTTGACATGTTTGGTGTGACAGATGTTTTGGAGATCGTTGAGCAATAAATTTTTTGCTCACTTAAATCAAATATGGCAGCTGCTCTATAAGCAAATCAGAGCTCAATGGATCAAATAGGTAAAATTAATGGCTTTGCGGCACTGCTCGGCTGTTTATTGATTGGGGTTATGGCCGGAAGTGCAGTTGAGGAAAGCCCTTCAGCGGCTTCCCGCTTTGCTGGGGCAGATAACAAGGCTGCTCCTGATTTCCAGAAGCATGTAGTTCCCCTGCTTGGAAAACTAGGATGTAGTTCGGCAAAATGCCATGGCTCGTTCCAGGGCCAGGGGGACTTTCGGCTGTCTCTTTTTGGTTTTGGTTTCCAGAAGGATCACGCAGCACTCGTAGCGGAAGCTTCCTCAGAGGACGGACATCGTATCAGTCCCGAGTTGCCTGCCCAAAGCCTGATCCTTCTCAAGCCAACGAAACAGATCAAACATCGAGGCGGAAAAATTTTTGAGAAGGATTCCTGGGAATATAATCTTTTGCATCGGTGGATCGAAACAGGAGCCAAGGGAGTTCAGATTACTCCGGCTGCGCAAGTCCCTCAGGTGAGCCAACCTGAATTTTCGAAAGCAGGCATTCAATTCTTTGAAGACAGAATTCGTCCCCTGCTTGAGAACAATTGCTATGAGTGCCATGGATTCAACAAGCGCAAGGGCGATCTTCAGCTTAAATCGCGTGAAGACGCCTTGCTTGGGGGCGGTTCAGGGAAGGCCGCCATCGTTCCTGAAGATATAGAAAAGAGCCTTCTCATTGAAGCGGTCCGGCATACAAATCCAGATCTGCAAATGCCGCCCAAGCGAAAACTTGAGGATCGGGAAATTGCAGATTTGGAGCAATGGATCAGCATTGGAGCCCCCTGGCCGAATGCTTCAGACCTGGCTCCTGTCAAATCGGGGAAAAAGCTGGCTCAGCTTCACTATGAGCCGCAGGAAATCCTCTTTCAAAGCACCGAAGACACCGCCCAGATCAGAATAGTTGCCGAATGGGAAGATGGAAAGCGTGAGGACGTAACCTGCTTAACGCGTTTTCGGACCAACAACGATGCCGTGGCGGCAGTAAATGAATCCGGCTTGGCCAAGTCCACCGG
>JYMV01052735.1_pt1 | contig 26432 bp, 19 predicted proteins | sample 338911 | NCBI WGS metagenome assembly JYMV01 (sample SAMN03354496, study PRJNA234377) | hydrothermal vent metagenome | biome: Deep sea; feature: Hydrothermal plumes at the Eastern Lau Spreading Center, Western Pacific Ocean; material: Seawater | place: Tonga | collected 2009 | depth 2000 m m
TTTGAACTGCAGCACCATCGCCATAGTCAAAATTAATACCTCTATCAATTAAGTCTAAAGCAGGTAATGAACCATCACCTAATTTAATTACCGGATCATTTAATGTAGTAACAGTTGAATTAACCGCTGTTGTTGTACCATTAACCGTTAGGTTACCATCAATAATAGCATTACCAGATACATTTAAGTTATCAGTAATATCAACATCACCAGAAGTAACATCAATACCAACAGTGAAGTTAGCATCAGCATCTACTTGTAATTGGGTAGTAACATTTGCTGTACCAATATTAGCTGTTGTAATACCTGCAGTAGTAATAGTAGCATTAGGAACAGTTACCTGATCCGTAATCCACATACCTGAAGCATTAATATATGCTTCTTGTGTACCAGCTGCATAGAATCTTAAGTGATCTTCATCTGCAGCTTCTTCAGCAACAATATATGTATCTTGGTCGACATCAACTACTCCGCCTAAACCTGTCCACGCCCCTGAAACTGTACCTTCAAATCTATTTGAAGTTTGGTTATATCTAATAGCACCATTACCTAATGAGCCTGCTGTAGGTCGTGTACTTTCAAGACCAGTTGCAACTAATAAGGCAGTATCTGTATTAATATTAACAATACCGGTACCTAATGGAGTTAATACTAAACTACCATTTGAATCAGTAGCTGTAATTCCATTACCATCTAACTTAATGTTATCAACATCGATAGCACCATCTACAAATAACGTAGCACCGTCAAATCTAAATGCCCCTGAATCTACTAATTCACCTGAACCACCTGCAAATGTAACTCGGCCGGCTGTTAAATCTTCAACGTTAAGTGAAGCTAAAGTTGATTGGGCATCAACATGTAATGTACCATTAATTAAGGCATCACCAGTTGTTATAGTATGACCTGTTGTAGTTAATAATGTACCATCAAAGGTTAAGTTACCTGAATCTTCGATCTCACCAGTAGTACCCGCTAATACAACACGACCTGAAGTTAAATCTTCAACGTTAAGTGAAGCTAGGGTTGATTGACCGTTTACATCTAATGTTGAAGATATAGTTACATTACCAACTATATCAGTATCACCTTGTATAACTAAATTACCTGATCCGTTTGGATCTAATATTAAGTCACCATTAGCATTAGTTGTTGAAATTGTATTAAGATCGATAGTAATATTATCGACATTAATTACATCAATCTTCTTATCAGCACCTACTATGATTGCTGATTCAGCTGTTAATGTGCCATGGGTATGGTCTAATTTATCTGTAAAATGTTTGCCACCAATGATTATATCATTTACTGGACTTGAAGGGTCACCTATGAATAATTTTTGACTGACAAATGAATAGGCTTGTTCGCCTTGTACTAAACTCCCCGCCCCCGGATTACTCGCGGTGGTGGAGTTCTTGGTTATAATTACTGTTCCTGACATTTTATTGTCTCCTATTTAATTTATATGTACGTAGTATGCATATGCATTAAAAACTACCACCGGCGATAAATAATTTTGGATTCTTCATCTCACCTTGTACTTTAAAGGTTTGAGAGGGTTCATCCCATATTACCATTGAGCCATCTTCTCTATTAGATGTATCTACATCTACTAAATCACTTAAACTTTGTGTAGGGGTATACGCTATTCTTCTCGCTTGGATAGAACCAGCTGGGGTCATTTTGCCCTTAATAGCCATTAGCGTGTTACTCCTGGGGTTACTTCAATTTGGCCTTCTACTACTCTAGTTATATCACCTATAGTACCAACCCTAATTTCAATATCATATACATATCTTCCTGCCTTAATATCATTAGTAAGGGTATTAGGAAGCTTTGCTAGTATAATACCACTTAACGGGTTAGGTATAGTACAAATAAATTCATAATAGTTAATAGAAGTATATGTTTTTCTAATTTGACCAGCTGCAGTATATCCAGTTAGATCTGCGATCTCCCCTGTTGCATCCTCTACAGTAATTTCTGTAGAGAAGTCTGAGCCTTGGTCGATAGTTAAATTTGAGTATATAGCCATATGATTATTTATAGTTTTCCAACTACCACCTCAATAACGTTATTGCCTTCTGAATCTTCTAAGGCTTTACCAATAACTGTACCCATCTTAGGATCTTCTTCAGCTCTTGCTCGACCTGTGCCATCTGATACCATCATATCACCTTTCTTAACAGAACCAGATACCTTACATGGTACTCTTCCAGTTAAGGCGATTGTAGTTACAAATTCACCTTCTAATTTATTATTCATTAAATATGCAGGGTGCTCTGATACAACTCCAAATACTTTACGGTCGCCATCTGTACTTGACATAGTAACTTCTTCTGGGCCACCTAATGCTAATACCGTACCAACTTCATAAGAGTTATCTCCTAAGTAGTTCTCCGCAAGGTCAGCGTAATTAGCGGAAGTAGCGTTACCGTAGAAGGTACCATCACCATTAGTACCAGTATACATGTTACCCGCAGATCTCCAATCTCCGTTATCATCACACCAAGACCCCCAAGAGCCTGCTTGATCTAAGAAACCAATCTGGTTGGAATTATTATGGATTGCTCTAGTACCTTCATTTGTATCACCCATATAAAGATATGAAGAACCATCATTAGCATTAACAGTGATAGTACTATTAAATGTAGCACTATTAGTAACTGTAAGGCCGGATAATGTAGCTGTACCAGCCGAGAAATTACCACTAGAATCTCTAGATACAATTGTACTCGCGGTATTGGCACTTGTAGCATCAGTTGATATCTCAGCAGATGAGGCTTCAGCCGCAGTATGAGTAATACCTATATGACCACTACCAGTAACATCTTTCATGTAGTTACCAGTAGTTTCTGTTCCTAAAATAACACCGTTATTCTTAATGGTAACGTTACCAGAAGATACACTGAAATTATCAGTACTAAACTTAGCAACACCAGTGTTAGTGTCAGTAGCTATTTCTGCTGCAACTGTAATAGAACCAGTAGCATTAGTAATATCAATACCGTTGCCTGCTGTTAAGGTTGCTCGACTAATATTATTTCCGCCACCAATATACAACTCGCCATTGGCTAGATTTGAATCTTCAATAGTAGTTACACCATCTAAATTGAATTTAGATGCATTAATATCAACAGCACCTGTGCCATTTGGATTTAAGTTTATATTGCCATTTGAATTGGTACTTGAAATTGTATTACCATCAAATTTAAGATTATCAACTTTAAGAACTGTTATTCCTTCAACAACGCCACTAGTATGAAGCTTAATTGCATCTGCATCATTAGTACCATGAATACTTACATAGTCACCAGTAGCATTATCATCAGAAGGACATAAATGTAAAACCCCTTCATTATTTTCACCAGCAGTTTCAGAAGTCTCATGCATTATATATCCAGGGTCATTACTCCCATCACCTGCACCAAAGTGGATATATGATTTATCAGTTGTTGTATCTGCAAATGTATCTGCAATATTAGTAGTATTACCTTCTAATAAGAACCTAATACTATTAGTATTCGATGTTTGAGTATTAAATAACCATAGTTCATTACCATTAAATAAGAATCCAGAGCCGTCATTATTAGCAGTTGAATGGAACTGCAACTTACCTGTATGCTGTATAGTTGCTCCATAACCTAAGTTTAAACCTGTATTATCAAATACAAATCTTCTTGTATTACCGTGATCATATCCACTTTGTGTATTTGTAAATATTTCAACAGAACTATCTGAAGCAAGAATTAGTTCTTCAGTTGAATTATGTCTACCATATGGAAGAGATGTGTTATTCGTAGGCGCTGAACCTTGAACACCACTTCTTACTACACCTCCAGATTCACCTGATGCTATAAATGTTGCTCCACCGCCATTTCCAAATAATACAGAATGAGCATCCCCGTCTGGTGTAGCTCCATCCCCCTGGAAGTTAATAAATGTAGATCCAGAGTACTGTATTGAACTTCCATCAAATGTAATATTATCTACTGTCAATTTACCTTGAATATTAACAGTAGCATCGATGTCCATTTCAGTGTTAATATCAATCTTGCTATAAGCAGCTAATACTAAATTACCACTAGTCGTTGTAATAGTATTGCCATCAATTTTAACATTGTCGATATCAGCAAATCCATCAATGTAAACATTACCATCAATATCCATATTAGCATTAACATCAATAACACCGGTAGATGTAGCAGTATCTAATACTAAATTACCAGTAGTAGAACTAACAGTATTACCGTTAATTTTAACGTTATCAATATCTAAAAATCCATCAATATAGACGTTGCCGTCAATATCCATATTAGCATTAACATCAATAACACCGGTAGATGTAGCAGTATCTAATACTAAATTACCACTAGTCGTTGTAATAGTATTACCATCAAGTTTAAGATTATCAACTCTAAATTGAGTCGAAGCTTTCCAGTAGTCACCGTATTCAATCCATTTGAATGTAGCATTAGTACTATTACCTCTTTCAATTTCAATACCACCGTCTTCAGTAGGAGTTGCTGCTGAATTACTATTAAGAACAATAATATTATCGTGAATATTTACTGTTTCAGTATTAATTGTAGTTGTAGTACCAGTAACTGTTAAGTTACCACCAATAACAGTATTGCCAGTTACATCTAATGTACCATTAATATCAGTATTGCCAGTTACATTTAATGTACCATCAATATCAGTATTGCCAGTTACATCTAAGTTTTTAGATACATTAATATTACCGGTAATATTCATATTACCCCAAGCATTATTACCATCTTTTGCTATAGTAACAATCGATTGGTTATTAGCCACCATCAGAAGGGTATCAGAATCTGTACCATCTTCTGCTGTAATATATGTATCTAAATCAAAATCAATAACATTAGCACCTAAAGATCCCCAATTAGCGCCATCAAAACCTTCGAATGTGTTCTTAGTAGTGTTGTATCTGATACCACCTTTGGTACCACCAAAATTTGTTGTAACGTTATCTGTATTTTGATAAGTAGTTGTACCTACTGGTATAATAAGCTCATGACTAGCAGCAGAGGTTCCACCTAAACTTCCTAAAATATATTCAGAAAATGTAAAGCCAGTGGTAAGGTTAGAATCATATACCTTCTCACTACCAATATTTAATATACCTAATGCAGTTAATGTATTATTAAACTGAGTATTATCATCAACTACTGAAGTACCATCAGTAATAGTTCGAGGTTGATATCTATTATCTAGCTCTTGGCCAGCAATAAAGATATTACTAGCATTAAATGTCCCATTAATATCTAAACGATATGCAGTATGTGCCGGAGAAGTAGTTGTAGTATCAGCTGATTTACCAATACCTACATTTTGGTTAGAGTCAATAGTAATTGCTTGAGTGCTACTACCAGTACCAATATATAACTCACTAACACCAAATATACCGGTAGTTTTTAGATCATTATCTTGAGCAAATATTAGGTTACCATTTAGGGTATCACCAGTAGCATTAACAAAGTCAGCTGTTAAATCATCTTGTCTGTTTTTAATCTCAACAATAACGTCAGTAATATTACCTTTGGTCCAACTATTAGCTGTCATTAGGCCTTCATAAGTACTCCATGTACCTACATCACCTTGTAAAGCATCTACATTATCTTCTTCAGTATCTAATCTACCTTCATGGTTATTAAGAGCCCCAATTAATGTAAGATTATCAGTACCATCCCATAATGTATTTGTTAATGGGAAACCTTCAATACCCTGGATAGCTGATACCAATGAGGTATGTGTTCCATATAAGTCGTCAGCAGCAAATGCTACAGTATTTTTATTAGTTTGTGTACCACCAACTAAAGCGTTGAATTTATCTAATCTAGCAACTTGATCATTATGGGCCGCAATAGAAGTATTAATTACATCCTTACCAGTATAAGCACTTTTAAATGTGGCTTTAGTAGTAAATCCTAAAGATGTATCATGGTCGTCTAAACGAGTTTCATGCTCATTTAATGCCCCTATAACAGTATCAGTTGCTGTTGCCCCAAGATAAGCTGTTTTAAACGTGGCTTTAGTAGTGGCTCCAACCATAGAGTCATGGCCGTCTAATCTAGTATCATGATCATTTAATGATCCAACTAATGTAGTTCCATCACCTGTATATGTTGCCGAGAGGGTAAAACCTTCAATGCCATTAATAGCATCTACTAACGATGTATGTGTTCCATATAGATCAGTACTTACAAATGCCACCGTAGCATCGTTACTTTGGGTACCACCAACTAAAGCGTTGAATGTATTTAATCTTGAATATGCTAAATTTAAAGCAGCTAAGATTGTACTTGAATCACCATTATAACTTGTTCCCCAAGCAGTCTCATCAGCCACCCCAATAGTATCATCATGATTATCTAAACGATCATCAAAACTATTTAATACTTTAATTGCTGTAGTTAATGCAGTATCACCAGTAAATGCTGTAGCAAATGATGTAGCATCTGTTGCCCCAAACATAGTATCTTGGTTATCTAATCTAGTATCTTGTGCAATTAATACCGATACCATTGTAGCATCATCAGTAGTACTTGCATCACCAGTATAAGCAGTATTAAATGTAGCTACTGTTGATGCTCCAACCATATCATCAATATTATTTAATCTTAACCATGCATCATTAAGAGCTTCTCTAGCTGATGTGTCATTACCATCATATACATCATTAAACTCTTGAATTGTTACTGTACCATTAGTAGCAACATCATAACTAATACCAAGTTCAGCTGCTACTGATTTTAAATTACTATATAAACCATCTAAGGTTTTAATTATTGTATCACCATTAGGTAATACACCATTATTTAAATCTTCTAGGTCTCCAATGGCAGTGCCAATTTCATTGGTCTTTACCCTCCATTCTTCAAAAGTATTTGTATTAAGAATTTTAACAGTGTTTGGCATAATTTACTTCTCGTGTAATTGGGTTAGTATTTTTTCAACAACATCTTCAAGATAAAGAATTCTAGATTCTAATTTCTTTCGAGCTGTACTAGCAGCCCTTGCTTGTTGAGCTCCATTCTTATCGTTATTTATAACAGCATTAGTTAAATTGTCTCTAACTAATGCTGTATTACCTGTTATTTTTTGTTTCATTAATCGATAATCGCGATAGCCCTAAGGTTTCTACATGATGGAATTCTACCGGTACGTGTAGACTTCATAACGATCTTAATAGCAAAGGTACTAAATATATCATCAGTACCAGCACCAACTCTAACAGAATATGCAACTTCATCATATATCCCACTATCATTAAATGGCACAGTACCTACTGCTTCTATCCATGGTTTCTGGTCGAAGCCATCAGTAGTATTTTCTAATTTATAGTATACAGAAACATCTGTTGTAAATGGTCTATTGATATCTAAATATATTTTTAATTCATCAGAGGCATCATCTAAAGTTACCGTCTTAGTAATATATTTAGCTAAGTTAGAACCACCTACTGCATCAGTTTCAGGTATAGTAGTATCATTATTAATTCTATTAGATATAGTAGCTACTGAACATCTATCAGTATCAATAATAGGGGATAAATTATTTAAAGTAGTACTCATAATTCCCTTTATATCAAGAGTACTAGTTGTACCTTGATTGATAGTATATTCACCATTAGTCTCTAAGTCAGTATTTACTAAACATGAAGCATAACCTGTACGTCCTGTAGAACCTAATTCTTGCGAATTAATACTAAAATCTATAAGGGTATTAGGTAACGTTACTTCTTGTATCATAGGGTGGAGGGTATTCCATCTAAGATTTACTGATATCTCAAAGTGGTTTAAACCACCAATACCACTTGATGTAGCTATTGAATCTGCTGTTGTACCTGTCGTATTAAGGGCAGTAATTTTAAATGTATCTCTAGTGGTAGAACCATCAACAATAACAAATGATCCTTTAAGGTTATCAATATGAATTCCATGCACCTCACCACTCTCGATATTATGGTCAATGACTACAGTTTCAAGATCACTTAAACCATGGTTTCTACAGAAAACTAATATTTCACCAGAAGTACTAGTAAATGATAGAGGGTTTCTAACTAAAGATCTACTAGATAATTCAGAGTTACTTAAAATAACTTCACTTTGAGAAACAAATCTAGCACGATTTACTCTAAAGGCTATATCAATATTTTGATCTGGTGTCCATGTAGAATCATTAGCACTCTTAAAGAATACTCCATTATATGGTTGCTTAGTAATCTTATTACCATTAACATCATCTTCACCGATATGGGCAATACGCGCATGATATTGATCAGTTGACGCCTTAAGGACGAAACAGTATTCAATATTATCTTGAAGATATATTGGGTGTTTAAATGTAAATTTAGTAAATTCCCCTTCACTAATAGATACTTGATCAGGGTTAATTGTTACATCACCCCCTGGTAAGATAGTCATAGTAGGATATCCATGAACCATTTCACGTACTTGTAGTTGCACTGGAATATTATCATCTTTCATTTCAAACATTATTTCAATAGAAGTAATGAATGCGCCACCAGGGCCAGCAGGTAAATCAATTGTAGCTGCATCAGCCATAAGATCATTACCATATGAACCAATCATAAATGACTGAGCAATAGGATCATACCAAAAACCACTAGAGCGGTATTGATTAGCTCCAGCAGAAGTCTCTAATCTAGGGGTTCTAGTAGAAATAGAAACATTTTCTACTGTTTCTAATAATCCAGTAGCACTATATATTGCTTCAGCTGCAGTACCTTCTCCGTTTAATTCAGCATTACTAATATCAGACGTTAATCTAAATACCTTAGAACCTGTACTAAAGTTTAAATTTTCATTATTAGGAATAAATAATGAACCAGTTATAGCTCCATTATTATCAGTTATTAATGCCCCTGCTCCACTTGGATGTTGGGTTCTATTATTAATACCTACAGTAGGTTTAAAGTTATTTACTTCTACGCTATTAACAAAACTAGATATATTAACACCATCAAAGAATGGATATACAGTTGTATTTGGCTTCATACGTAAAGCTTTAAAGTTAACTATTCTTGAACGCATGAATGGAACTAGTTCAACCGATACTGTTCTATCACCAATTTCTGTAACTACTGTATCAGTAATAATTGTAGTAACCTGTGAACTTCTCATATCAACATTAAACGCATCGCCTCTACCAGAAGATATTCCAGCAAAATTTCTTACGGCAGTACTTGATATTCCAGACCATACTCTCGACCAATTACCCCAAACAGTACCTGTTGAATTAGTAGAGTTTAGACTAGCTAGCATCGATGCATAAATTCCATCGTTATCAACTACAACCTCTGGTCGTCTTTCAGTATCTTTCCAATCATCACTACTTGGTGATAAATCAATACCACCCGCCCATTCGAATACATTATATGGATTAACGTTAGTCCATGATGAATATTTGTCTTGGCTAATTAAGTTAACTTCATTGTATGGTAGGGTTAACATACCATCATTTAATCCGTTATTAGTAACATCTCCACTAGCTAATAGTGTAGTACCATCATAGCTAGTTAAATCTAAATTAGCATTATCTTCAGAATATGTTGGACGTAGAATACCCATACGTGGATCAATAGCTGCTGAATAATCTGAATGAGCGCCATAGGCTACATTAGATGATAGGAATGAATCTACTAAGAATCCAGTTTTAAATTTACTTGTACCACCTTCCCCTAATATTTGTCGATCAGAAGCTTCTTTTTCTAATAGTGATAATACACTTTGGTATTCCACCTTTTTAATTCTACGATCAATCTTACCAATATCTTGCATGGTGTATCTACGATTATCTGAATAATCCATAGATAAATCACCTGAAGCCATTGTATAAGGCGGAACGTTAACGGTATATAATACCATAGCGTCTTTAGGTGATGATGGTGCTTGTGGCACTTCCGCTGAAACTCCCTCAATAACTGAGAAAGTAGCATCTTGTTTTAAGGCAACTTTATCAATTCTACCTAAATAGAATTCAATATCTGTTTTAAAATATGTATTATGTAATGGACATGTTGGTACATGGCTAAATGTAATATTACCAGAAGCTGCTTTAATTACTAAAGGTCTAAAGTCGACAGCTGAAGCTAATGATATACCTTCAAATACTGGGATATCCTCATAGCTTACGCCTGCAGGATATGAATCAATTGTAAAGAATGTACCACCAGCATGATTAAAATAATCATAGTTAACGGTAACATTGCCTTGTATTTGGTAAGTAGTACCTGGAAGGTATCTAATAGAAGCAACATGGTAATGGGTATATCTTTGCCCTGAATCAATAAAGAAGTATTCAGTAACATCATCAGTACCATCTAAAATTACCACTGAATTAGGAATAATATCTGCCTTACTTAATTCTATTCCACCAGAAAAATTAGCACTTGCCGTAAATGAATCGCTACTAGTAGCTACTGTTTTACTTGAATGAATTTGTCCTGATACTACTGGAGCTACTAGTCCTACATAATCATTAGTCTCGTAATTAACAAATGCTGAACTTGATATTGTTGCAGAAGATCCATCTAACCCTAAAGTTACATTATATGTATTAGGATCCATTATAGCGCCATTTTTATCTGTGACGAAATATGTGCCAGCAACATATGCTGAGAAATATTGATTATTCGGGTGGTCTACTACGAATGCTACATCTTGATTACCTGTTGCTTGTTTAGGAAATGTCTGTACGTAAGTTACTTCGTAATCATAAGCAGCATTATTTACTGTATCTTTACAAGCTTTAACTCGATCATACGGTAATTCGAATACTAACGAATCATTACCTAAGTTAACTATCGATATTTGAGACTCAAAAGTTGAAGCTTTAATGTTATCGCCAACACCTAAGCCACCACCTTGAACATCAAATATATCTAGCTTAAAATATCCAGTTCTATCTGATTGTCTCATTGATCTAATTCTAAAGGTAACTCCAGTATTATTACCACTACTATTTACAACGTTTACAATATCTAAAGTACCAAGTTCAGGTTGATCTACAGTATTAGCATACGCACATTCAATCCAATTGTGATGGGTTAAGTTTGTAGCTTGTGAACCATTATATGCGAATTCTCTAGCTTTGTTTAAGGTAACTTTAGTATCAGACTCCGTCTGTACTTCGTATCCTCTAACATAACCTTTAGACGCCTTAACGTTTAACTCAAAGGTAGTCTCAGCATTAGAATCAAATGGTTCAAATGAACCAATAAATGGATTTACTGTATAGTTACCAGACTCATCAAAGGTTCTTCTTGCTAAAGTTTCTTCTAATACTGCATATTGAGTACCACGTACTTGCTTAAGAATATTACCACTTTGTACTCTAGTTAATAGAATGAAATTACCAGCCGTTGCTGAATTTACCGGTTGGGTAACAAAAACTGCTGATATCTTATAACGATGTGCGCCAGGGGCAGATTCGTTAGGACTACCTTGGGCATTATCATTTAATGATCCATCTTCCCCTGGAGTAATTATTTCTTCTGACACTTGTAAACCAATATCAGCTGATACCGTTGGGCTCCACTCTACAAAGGCATTATCAGCCCCATCAGGAGTACCATATTTTTCTAATACGATAGTCTTACCTTGGACTACAACAAAATGTTTCTTAATGTAATAAATTCCATGGTCAACTGATGTTATAGAACCATAGCCGATTGATGGGAATCCATTAGTTGTAACGCCTGTAGAGCCATTACTTGAAATTATAATACTAGCAGTATATAGCAGTTGATTATTTTCATCAATCACCTCACCGGTAATAGTAGATCCTTCAGTAAATACTCCAGAACCATCAGTATACTTAATATATAAAGTAGTTTTATCTGAGGTATCAATATCAGCCGCTATAGTATGTAATACTTGGGCAGAATTAACACCATCAGATAAAGAAAGTCCTTGTAAATCCTGTATATTAGTAACTGCTGAAGAATCAACTTGGAGATATACAACTTTTAAGTTATTATGTAAATTACCTGGAATTACAACCGAACCATCTTTAAATAAGTGATCACCTACTGCTTGAATTTGATTCTGCAGCATTGACTGTATCTGGGTAAGCTCTCTAGCTTGTACAGCATGGCCAGGTCTAAATAAGATTCTATTATATTTTTCTCTAGGGGTTAATCCATCTACCGCTGTAGCTTGGTTAAAATCATCCCAATATGGTTCAATATTAAATTTAAGTGCCATGTGTAATTCCTAATTAAAATGCTAAAACTAATCTAATAGTTTCTAATTGATCTGCGCCTCTAGTTACTGCTAATCTATTTTCTACAAATAGAACTTGTCCTGAATATCTAGCAATAGTTGATTCTATCATAGGCATAACAGTATCTAATGTACTACCACCACTAGTATCATCGTTATTTCTAATAACATCATCAGTTCTAAATGGAGTATAGCCAGTAATTTCATCCTGACTATAGTAAATAATTCCTGTACTATTGTCATAAGTAACAATATTAGCTTTTGCCCCAGATACTGTTCCAATAATAGTTAAATCATCTAAATAATAACTTTCTAATCCAGCAGGTACAACTAACATATTAGTACCGATATATGAATCATCTATACCTAGAATATTAGCACCACCTATAACATTTTCCATAGGGTTTTTAATAATACCTATTTGTCTAAAATCATTAGTATTAGGTAAATTATCTGTACCTTGGAATACTTTATTAAGGCCTACATAATGGGCTCTTAAATCGCGTCGTGGATCAGCACCAAAACCACCAGCAGGACCTAATACTCCTCTAGCTGTAGCTCCTGTACCACCTGAACCATTTATGTTTACTTCAACATGCTCATAGTTTAAACCAGGATCTTGAATAATAATATCTTCAATAGATCCAGTTGGTACTAAAACATCATCAACTGTTTCCATAACCATAGTCGCAAATGCTATAGTACCAGAACCATTACCCATAACTTTTACATCTAATTCACCTGATACAGGGCCTGCAGAAGGATCACTAACTATTTTAGCAGCATTAGGATAAACAATACCATTAACAGTATAAGTTACAATTGTTGGGGTATAATCATCACCTGCCGTTAATAATTTGATATTATATATGGCACCAGATTTAGCTGTATCTTGTACGGCCTTTTGGGCGGTACCTGCTAAGTCTGCTGCATCAGGTAAACCTTCAATTTTTCTTACCGGGATAAAGTCTGTTGTTAAAAATCTATTAGTATCACCAATTGATGTCGTAAACAAATACTTCCACTTATAACCATCAGATAACATTACTGGATCATTAGTAACACCAATACCTGTATCAGGGTTAACGATAGATCCGGCTGGACCAGACTTTAAGCAAATATATACGTTATTATTATTTGAAATAACAAAGTATTCAACAGTAGCTCCTTCGATATTCTCTGCACGATCATCATATTCATCATATGCTCTACCTTGTACCCATAACTTACCAGGGGATACTGAAGTAATTTCATCTAATGCTACTTTCTTAAGGGCATATATATTATCCCATAGTTTAATACCTGTATGATCGTTTTCATATGGCTCTTCAGGAGTTGTATCTCCATCTACCCACCCCATTGCTTTACCTAAAGCTATATAATAATTTTGAGAATTGATACTGTCAACAAACCTCTGGGTCGCATCAAGTCTAAATTCATTTGTAATAATTGCTGACATTATTTACTCCGTTATGTTATGGTGATTTTACACCCAAATTGTTTTCCGATATTCTTATTTATAACATCCCCAAAAGTAAATTCTGCATAATCATATATCGGTCTAGGATTAGAGAATTTAGTTCCTTCAAAGTGATCCCATAAATCTAAATTAGTATTAGTAAAGGTATGGTTATCTTCAGTGTTAATATTAGTATGTTTGACTAATTCTTTTTCTAATGAAAATATACCTAAATTAATATTACTAGCAGTATATCCCCTAGCATATTCATATTTAGGTATACGCTTAGGGTCATAATAGCTTGATGCTTCATAAGCATATCTATCTAATAGAGGGGCATCAATTATATTAGCCGCAAATGATAAGATCTTATTATGAACAATTTCCCATTGGAATCCAGGAGGGGTAGGTATTCTAGATCCAAGCATTTCAATGAAGATATATATTTCACCAAAGAATATAAACCCTGCAGGGTGAATTAATCTAGTAAATGCACTCTTCCATGCTTCAATATTTTTACCAGTCTTTAATACATATGAAAACCGTTGGTAAAAATGTGAATCTTGTATAAATCTAAGGTCTGATAAAAATCCATCAGCTGTAGTATATAAGCCTCGACGATATACTTTAACTATACTTCCTGCTGGTAATACCCTATCAAATTGCATAGAACCCATATAGTGATCACCATGTAAAGGTGAATCACTATTATCTATTAACCCAGTATCATCAGGATCATATCTATGAAGGTTCTGCCTTAATATAACTGTATTATCGATGATGTTATCTACAAAAACAATACCATCATCGAACTGAGGCATTAAACCATTATCATCTTTAGCAAAAATATAATCAGTAGCTTCCCCTATAGTCCAAGTATAGACGGGAGCATATGGGATAGTTGCTGTTTCTCCACTAATAAATTTCTCATGGGCTTCAATAACATCTGCCGATTGATCATACCATTTACCATCAGAAGCAATAAGCATATCTTCATAAGGGAAATGTATTTCAACCTCATCATCATAGATTAAACGGAAAAACGTTTTAATTGAATCAGGAGTACCACGTGATTGATAGAATTCTATTAAGTGTTTATAGAATAATCTTGGATCTGCCGCAAAGTCTCTAGGAATTGGTGTACCTATTTCAATCTGAAGCTCAGTTAATAGGTGCTCTTCAATTAGATCTATATCACGTTGATGGTCTAATTGATTTAGATAATAGCCAGATCTATGCTCAGTCTCTAGGAATAATGCATATACCTTAATAAATTCTATTAAGTCAGGATAATTAGTAGCTACATGCTCAGGTACTAAATTATCTACAAATGAGGATAAATTAATAGCCATTAGGTGTCACTCACCGTACTATAATTAATACCTGCTGTAGTACCACCAACAGCCATAGTATCAACTTCCCCTTGTATAGTGGAATCACCATCTATAATAGTTAATAATTCATTACGCATAGGCGATATATCTGATGACGCTGGCTTGGTATATATTTTCATAATTGGCCCACCAATATGTTCACTTAAATTAAATCCATTTAGGGTAATTCTACCTGATGCTATATTAACCTCACCGATATCAGTGTGGATTATATTATCATTATATGCATCGATTATTCGAATAATATGTTTATTACGCTTTACATCAAAAAAGTCTTGAAGTATACACACAATATTATTATATCTAAACGCTGTTGAAGTCATATAGCCCTTACCGTATTTAGTTAACCCTTGGTTAAAATCAAATACGTATAATTTCTCTTCATCAACCACCGGAGTAAATTTCTTATACATCGACACACGTGTAATATTAGAGATAATAGCAGGATCACTATTATCAATAAGGGTAGATACATTAGAACTTCTAAATACCCCATCAAATGTATTAAGCTCAGTATGAGCATATGTCTGCACGTTGGTATTAATCATATTAGATAAACCAGCAACAGTAACATTAGATAGATTAGGATTATATTTAAAGAAAATATCTAAATTAATATACGTATATGACGGATCTACTAACTTTGGAGTAATTGATACAATGTTCTTAGGTTTCAAATACTGGCCAATGATTTTATTTTTATCAGCCTCTGATAAAACTTCACCATCTAAAGGTTTAATAGATACATATACTTTACCATAATCAGGTGGATCATTATCTTCACCACCCCATACGGTTAAGGCCTCAATATTTCCAAAGGTATTTTGTAATATACCTTTATAGTCATCAGGGGTAACCGCTCTGTTTTGTGCTACAAACCCTAATGGAGCATTAAATCTTATTGACTCTATATCTTCTGCTGGGGCTCCACCAGATGCTGATTTAGTAGTGGTGATAATAGCATCACTATTACCTTCAATTGAATCTATTAAAGTAAATATTTCTCCAGTATTAATATTACCTCTACCTACTGACGAAAATACTACTTCAATAATATTACCTATTTCAGGCTTTTTACCAATAATACCATCACCGAATGAAATTTGGTAAAATCCTTCACGTGATTCCTCTAAGAAATATACTTCTGATTTAGCATTAATATCAGTAATATTAATTGCCTTTGAATAAGTTTTAAACTCAGTTGAAGTTGCTGCACTATATATTTTTACTTCTATAGAATCAGTATTTACAAATGCATCTCTAATTATATAGTTTTCAAAACCATAACTGTCGTAATCAAATTGTAATGCCTTTAAAGTACCTTGCTCTAAAATAACATCTTCGAATATATATACCCCATCACTATTTGGTTTAATAGTGTGGGTATCTTTAGCTATTAAGTTATATGATTTGCCTTCAATATTAGTTGAAAAATTAGTACCACGTAAAATAGTTAATGGTGAATTTTCAACACCAGTATCAATAGGAGATACTAACTCAATATTAACTGTAGCATTAGCAGGTCGTGTTGATCTTGGGGTATACCCAAGCAATTTAGCATGTGATACAACAGACTGTCTAAGCTGTGATGTATCAAGGAATGTTTCGTTAAGGGCAAAATTAGCATTAACCGCATTCATATGGGTTATATATGATAAGGTATCAATAATAGTATTTAGGGCAGAACCCTCATAATTATAATCCTGGAATGGACCAGGTTGCTCTTTCATAAAACCAATTAAATTAGCTTTAATTTTATCAAAGTCCATCTCTGACGCATTAATTCTTTTAGTACTCATCGTATTCTCTCTAGTGTTGTTTCTATATCAGCTACATCTTCAGTAGCAACTACTTGAATTGTTATAACTATATTAACTATATGTGGGTTTGATGCTGAACTATTAATATTCACATTTAATACTATAACTCTTGGCTCATCATTACTAATAGCTATAGATATCTGACTAGCTATAGCAGCTAATGTAGGATAGCTTAGATCTTCAAAAAGAAACTGTCTTAAATTAGCACCAAACTCAGGGTTGAATAATCGTTCCCCATAGTTAGTACTTAATATATTAAGTACACTCTGCCTAATAGCATCTAACTCAGTAACTACTGATACATCAGAAGACGAAGATACATTAGGGTTTGCTTTAAACAAAAAGTTTAAATCTGAAAATTGTTTACGAACTAGTAATTCTGCCATATAGCTATTTATTCATTTAAATAAATGTTTTCGCCTTTTAATTGCAAGATACCAACTGCTTCTATATTGATATTCTCTCCGGCCTTAATACTAATAGATTTGTCAGCTTCTATATTAACGTCTTCTTTAGCCAATATATGACAATGGCTATTGGCATGGATCTTAATTTCATTACCAGCTTCTATATTAATATTATCATTAATATTAACTGTAGCTGACATGTCACCCTTAATTACAATCTCCCCTTGAACATGAGCATCCATGTGGCCAGCACACGCTATATTAACATTATTAGAACATATTATATTGACAGAACCAAATACCTCTAAGGTATCATCACCAATAACTAACTGATAGTTATCTCTTTCTATTCTTTCTACCTTAGTACCATTTGACTGAATCTCATAATAGGTACCAGACATATGTTTTTCTCTAATACGCTCTGAACCAATAGTATCATCATATTCTTTAAGGTGGCCTGATGTTGTTTCATATACATGATTACGTGGATACTGTGGGTTGTAAGTTGAATATGGTTGGTACTTACCTCTATTAGTATCAAATTCAGAGTCAGGATCCATCTCCCCTCTAACCCTAGTATTATTATCACCAGTTCCTAATCGTTTAGGGAATATACCATCAGGGTCACTAAACCCTTTAGTAGTAGATACACTTGAGGTATTACTTGTGGTAGGTAAAGATCCAAATACCATAAAATCTTGGTAATGTTTATCAATAAAGGTACCTACCACCGATGAACCATTAACTAAATATGTTGAATGCCCTAAGCCAGAAATACCAGGGGTATTACCACTAGCCATAACAATTGACCAAGGTAAGGCTGAAGTTGGGATATCCCCTTTATTATCAGTGTGGATATGCATTACCCTAACTTGTACCCTTCCTAATCTTTGAGGGTCTAAGTTATTTTCTACAATGCCGTAATATAATTCCATAATTTATCCCTTAAACATATCAATTGATTGTGTATAATCTAGTGTAGTAACATCGATGTGGTGTGCAATATTGGATATAATATATCCTCCAGAATATTTATTATTATATTTCTGAATAGCCTCATTAGTAGTTAGTTCTAAGGAAAGTTTATTTCCTACATGCAATGAAGGGATAGCTTGTACCCCATAAGCACTAACTACAAGGGTATCTATTCTTGCATAAATACTCTTAATATTACTGATGTTCTGTGAATCTCTTTTATTTAATAAGCTAGTAATACCTATATCATACATATTATCACGTACAATAGTAATATTCTCTGCTGAATTTGGATAATCACCATATGTAGCTTTAGCTACATTCGAAAATGCTAAGTCAACCTCATTAGTATTCGAACCATATACCCCACTACCTAACTTAGCTATCACATCATTATGTTCTTTATGGATTATAATATTTGAAGCTATCCCTATTCTATTAACAGCATGGGATATATTAGATTCATTAATGATCTTTGGGGTAATAGTAAATACTGGCTCTGCCTTAGTCATTGCTTCTAAAGAAGTTAAACACGAATTAGAAGAGAATTTCTCAAATATAAAAAATGGAGTTATATCTTTATCATACATCTTACTCATAATTTCTTTAACCGCTGACTTAGGGCTAATATTAGGAGCTATATATTGTCCCTTAGTTACAGAATCAGCTAATACTGTTAATGAATCATTACCATATACCCCATTGTAAATATTATTAATGATCTCACTACTTAAACCACTATAAACTTTAGATAATAATATTGAAGAATTCTGTAGATCATTTAAAGAACCTAAATTAATATTATATGTTTTCTTATGTTGGTGGGTTGTTAAGTCCATATCAGTTATCCCATCAACTACAAATTGATGGCTGAATACTGTCTTAAAGTAAGTTAATTCAATAATGATTGAGCTACCAATATTGATGTTAGTATCTGATAACCCGACCCCATCAACTATCTCCATATTACCGGTTAGATTCTTACTTAAATTTTCGATTACATTAATTTTATATACTAAATCAGTTATCGGTAGGGGATTAGAGCTACCATCAAGCTTAATATAAACTTCTAAGTTATCTAATTCCATTAGGTCATTTCTCTTCGGTATTCAGCAATGAATTCATCGATGCGTTCTGGCTTTATTATATTAATGGTTCTATTAGCATTATTAATAAATGCTTCATATTCATAGTTACTTATTATACTAGTACCTGCAGCACGTGGGTTAGTTATATCACCAGTAAAATTATCAACATAGTATTTAGGGCCAAAGGCTGCATCCCCTGAAAATTCAGATAAGAATATTGATGAGCCATCTCGAGTAATATATTCACCTGTTGCTCTAAATTCTCCTTCAATCATATCAACTATAACATATTTTTGTGAAGGAAAAACCTCACGGACAGTAGCCCTAGCGCCTGATGTATTACCTGTGACCTCATCACCAGCCTTTAGTGGGGTTGCGTCATCAGTAAGACTATTAACGCCAACGGCATCGCCTAAGTTAGATTCTATCTCTGCTACTATTACCGTACCTACATATTTTGCTTTAGTATATTCAAGTAATTGATCTTGTGATTTAGGCCAATCATTCCAAATATTATTTAGTTCAGAATTTAATAATATGAATGTCCAATAGTATTCAGTAGTTCCATATAGCCTAGTACTTAACTGCTCTGGTCTCTCTCCATCTTCAATTAAAATATCACTATATAGTTCAATGCTTTGCAAAGTTCGATAGTTAACTTTAGTTGTAGACGTTAAGTTAACTACATTACTAAATACCCCATCCCCTTCAAAATCGTAAGCAGTGTTTTTAAAAAAATTAAAATATCCCATAATTAGTATCCTCTCTCTTCTACATCATCACGATATATTGGTGTTATTTCACTTAACGTGACGCTAAAATCTATTTCAACTGGAGTATTATCTACTTCAAAAAACGATGCTGAATTAGGGTTATATGTAACATTTGTAGATGTTATAACTAACGGCGGTAATCCTGCAAAACCTTTTGCCCCATGGAATGATATAACTACTTGGTCTGGTACAGATAAGGTTATAGATGATTTTCTATTAGCATGGGCAGATCCTCTAAAGCGTTTAATTATATCTTGGCATGCTATAGATTCTTTAGCACTATCTGGTAAGAACTTCCATTGAAAACTAAATGATCTTAATTGTGTATTTTGGTATTGCATGAACTCATTAGGATTCATTACTTTTCCTTTTCTTCTTAGTAATTCATCAGCTAAAGCATCTGCGCCAAACCACCACCAAGCTTACCTAGGAGACCACCAATAGCTGTACCAATTGCTCCAGAAGACTTTGCCGCTAATACTAATGCATCCTCCTCGCCCCAGCCTTTCTTAAAATCAGTACCATTATTTACAACTTGCCCTAATGCTGCTGCTAATTTTCTACTTTGCTGGTCATAATTCATACTATCGCTAATATTAACACCTGCTGGCATATATAAACATATTCTACCATTATTTTTTACAAGAGTCCGCTTGGTCTTTTTAGTAATCCCATCAGATATAGTCGCAGGCTCACGAAATTGATCAATCGTTACCCCACACTCTGACCTAATGCCTCTTCTACTCTGTACTTTCTCTTCACAACCCGCGGGTTTGTTAATTACAGATTGGGGGTGTGGATTTGCAGTCGTAGTAGTTTCATCTAATCTAAAAAATTCAAATAACATAAATGGATCAACTGCTAAGCTACCACCTTGATTAGCCCATTGGTTTGAAACGTTCTGTGATATTTCAGGACTAGAATTATAATTTATACCGTCATTATCCCCAATACCAGCTATAGGTTGTCCTAAATCTGCTGGGTATGAAAGGTATATTGTATTTGCCTTCGAAGGTTTATCCCCAGACCACGCATCAGCTACATCCTGAAAAAACGTTCCATTTGCTATTTGTGAAAAAAGTCCCATAATCGATGAATAAATAGAATTAATAATAGTTATTTATAGCTGAAATGAAAAAAACTTATAGTGGAAAATGGAAACCTAAATACCCTGGTAAGTACAATGAATACATTTAGATGGATTGAAAAGCAATCTTGGGTGAAGTGGTGGAACTCAGAGGAGACTATTATCCCTTATATATGTTCTACTGATAATAAGCCTCATAGGTATTTCATTGATCTTACTATACGAACAACTAAAGGCCAGACCATATTAGTTGAGATCAAACCAGCGGCCCAAACTAAGCCACCAAAGCGAAAGAATCTTAATGAGGCCTTAAGATATATGAAGAATACCTCTAAATGGAAGTATGCTAAAAGGTATTGTGATCAACGGGGATATAAATTTGAAATATGGACGGAGAAGACCTTAGAGAACTTTGGTATTAAGACCTTAATGAATAAGGCTAAAGCTAAGACGGGTAAACGGACATGGAAGTCATTTAAAAGAATTAAGAAAAAGATATAAATAACAGTATGGCAGAATCACTATTTGACAAATTAGAAGGCGAAGCATTCCGTAAGGGTCTCACAAAGAGGTCTAAGGAAGCTAGTAAATGGTTTATGCAGAAAATGAAAAATATGCAGAAAATCAATATGCATACGATGATCAAAGATCCGCGGCTAGTTAAGAAGCAGCGTCCTAGGGTGGGTGACATGTTTATGTATGCCTATGATCCAAAGAACAGAAGGACCTTACCATATTATGATAGGTTTCCCTTAACTATTATGGTGGGTAAAGCCCCTGGTGGATTTTATGGTTTAAATTTACATTACCTACCATTAAAACATAGGGCTATATTCTTAGATAGATTAACATCAATTACTAATAATAAAAAGTTTGATGAGACCACTAGAATGAAATTAAGCTATGATTTATTAAAGGCTGCTACTAAATTTAAATACTTTGCGCCCTGCTTTAAGCATTATCTTACAGAGCATGTTGATTCTAAGATAATGAAAGTAGAAGCAAGTGAGTGGGATATAGCAATATTCTTACCAACAGAGAACTTTGCAAAGGCGAAGAAAACAAAAGTCTGGAAAGACTCAAGGAGTAAATACTAATGTTACCAGCTAATATAGATGCTTTAAAATCTACCATTGGAAAAAGGGGAGGAGTAGCTAGGGCTAATAGGTTTGCTATCTATATTACCCATCCTAAAATGAAGGCTCCTATGGGGTCAGGTCTATTTAATACTGATCTTGGTGGAATAATTTCTAATATAGGTGGTTCATTGTTATCTGGTGGTTCAATTGATCCTATGGCTTTCATTAATGATCCCCGTGATATGTTTTTACTATGTGAAAGTGTTCAACTTCCAGGTAAACGTATTGCTACGATGGAATCATTTATTACCCATAAAGCTATTAAGAAACCTTATTCATACTTAGTAGATGAAGTAACATTTACCTTTATCCTTACTAATGATTATTACGCTAGAAAGTATTTTGACCAATGGCAAAATATGGTAATTAACCAAGATTCAAAGAAATTAGCATATAAGAGTGATTATGTGACTGATATAACTATACAGCAGTTGTCACCGTCAAATGATTTTTTACCGGTATATAGTATTAAATTAAAGAACGCATTTCCTATTGCTGTTAATGCTATAGAGTTATCTAATTCACAAGAAAATAGCTTATTACAATGCTCAGTCACACTATCCTTCGATGATTGGGAACAAAGATCTTTAGGAGAAGGAATTATTGACGCTGTTGGCGATTTAGGTACTATTATAAGAGGTACCGGGAGCCAATTAGCTGGATTATTTAATTAAAAACATATTATGGAGAATATATTATGAATACACTACCAACACTATCAGTACCAACATATAGACTAACTATACCGTCTATACAGAAAGAAGTAAATTACCGTCCGTATTTAGTTCGCGAAGAGAAAATTCTAATGATTGCATTAGAATCTGAAGATGCTAACTCAATGCTTGAAGCTATGGTTGATATTGTTAAAGAATGCATAACATGGGATGGAGATGTTTGGAAATTAGCAAAGTATGATATTGAGTACATATTTTTAAAATTAAGAAGTAAGAGTGTTGGAGAGACAATTGAGACCCAACGGTCTTGTATTAACGAAGAGTGTGATCATATTGCTAATTATAAAGTAATATTAGATGATGTTACTGTTAAAAATATTAATGCTAAACCTGATAATACTATTAAATTAGCAGATGATTTATCATTTGAATTAGCATTTCCAATAGTACGTGATGAAATGACTGAAATAGCTGAAGATACTAAAGAAGCAGATATATTAATTAATAGTGCCGCGGCATCATTAGTTACCATTTATCATGGTGATAATATATATGACGCGCGCGCTGTACCCCTCCATGAACGTATAGAGTTTATTGGAGGACTAAGTACTAAACAGTTTGCTGACATAATTGCATTTTTACTAGATGTACCTCATTTGTCATATGAAGGTAAGTTCAAATGTAATAAGTGTGGTACAGATAATACATTTGAATATGTAGGACTACTTGATTTTTTTACTTAGCTCTTTCGCACGATTCTCTGGAGAATTACTTTAGAATGAATTTTTCGTTGATGGGAGAGTATAATTATAGTTTAACTGAGTTGGATAACATGTTGCCGTGGGAAAGAGAGATTTATACAAATTTACTAATTAAGCAGATTAACGAGGATATAAAGGATGCCGATAGATAATAAACAAAATGGTGCTAGTGATAAGCGCAGTAAGTTAAAACAGCAAGAACAACAATCTAGGGTACAACAGAGTTTAGATGGATCTAAACATAAATTAGGTGATATTGAAGGTAAGTTCGGCGAATTAGCTAAAGTACTTGAATCCTTAAATCAAAACGTTGATGCCCTTAAGAAAGTTGAGATAGCACAGCTTGCTGGTGACGTTGTTTCTAGAGTAATGGCCACGGATACTGAAAAGAAACACTTCATGAACACTGGTAAATGGATGGTTGAATCCAATGCTCGTAATGAAGCAGGTTTGCGTGAGATATCTAAACGTATAACATTATTCCATGGCTTTATGGCAGGTGATTCTAAAGATCAAACTAAAGAGCGTTTAAGAATAGCTAGTTTAGAGCATACTGATGCTATTAAGAAGCATCGTTCAGTTGGTATGGCCCAAATGAACTTTTTGGCTAAGAACAAGATTTCTAATATTGCTGGTTTAGTAAGTGGTGAGGGATTTAGCGCAGAAGCAGCAAAGAAATTACGTAAAGAATGGGACGAATTATCTCGACATAAAGCATCAAAGTCCGATGAAAAAGCTATTAAAAGGGCCTTACGTGATAATAAAGATCCTAGAAGTGATATATTATTTAGTGATATGGGTATATCTAAAGCCTCTAGCCAAGGTAAGCGTGAAGATGCAGATGAAATAGCGCGGTTGGCTAAAGAATACCTTGATGATACAGATGGGAGACGTGCCCATACTACTGTTATTGATGATGGCACTAATGCACCAAAATTTGGTGGTGGTGGCGGTAGTGATTTAACTACCCTTACAAAATATGTGGATGATATTGACCAATTGAGTGGGGCTATTAAAGCTAATAGTGATGGTATGGTTCATACCTTACTAGATATAAAACATTCATTAGTTCCACCTGGTGGAGGTGCTACCCCTATAGCAACTACATTAGGCCTATTGAAAGTTAATTCTGATGCTATGGTTCAGATGACTATGACTATGGAAAAATTAGCACATGATGATATGAAACTAGCTGCAGAAATGGCTAGAGAAGCAAAGGGTCAAGCCTTAAGAGATAAGGAAAAGAATAGAGAGATTAAAAAATCTATAGTTGCTGGATCTACTGGAGCCGGTGCGGCCGGCGCCGGTGATAGTGAATCAAGTGGTGGCTTAGCTGGTGGCATAGTTGCTGGCATAGCTTCACTTTTTGCTGCTAAGGGTTTATTAGGTGGTCTTGGTGGTAAAGATGCTAAAAGCGTTATTAAAGAAAAAGAGTCAATTAAAAAGTCACGGGCCCAACTTAAAGCTGATCAACGAAAATTAAAAGCAGATAAAGCAAAACTTAATAAGAATACTAAATTATCTGGTGATAAACTTAATAAGGCTAATGGTAAACTTAACGCTCGTACAAACAGATTAGCTGGAAGGGCTAAAGTTCTTGCTAAAGCAGAAGCAGCTAATGTAGGTAAAGTAAAAGGCCTATTAAGAGAAATAAAAGATTGGACTAAATCAGCCCTTAGAGATAACCCAAAGGCTAAAGGTGCTATTAAATCAATTGTTAGAGGTGGTAAGGGTAAGAAGGTTATTGGCGCCCTTAAAGCAGCTTTACGCTTTGTACCTGGGGCAGGAATACTAATTGCAATATTATTAATGGCTACTGAAGCTGCAGCCTCCGCGTATTTCGAAGAAATTCTACGTGAAATGGATGCAGAAGAAAAAGCAGCAATGGCTACATCTCAAGCAAGCCATAAAGAGTCTAATCCACATGAACCTTCTTTAGATCAGACTATTACTGGTACAGTTATTGAAACAGGTGAAACCTTACGAGCAGTAATTAAGTCTAAAAATGCAGCAAATATGCCTTCAATTGATGGGCAAGCTGGTTCTAAAAATGAGAAGCCTATGACTATTCTAAACTCAGGTAATACTGATGCTAGTGTTACTAATAACAATTTCTATACTGGCCCTGCCTCTCTTAACCCATCTAGACTAAACACCGATGATTTAATAATCGGCCGATAACGATCCTAAAAAACCCGGCCGAAGCCGGGGAAACAAGGAGCGTTTTGTTTTTTCTTTAAGCTTCTGCTGCTAGTTTAGCAAAGTAACTCATGGTGTCACCATCATCATTACTTGCAGTGGCCACTGGTGCTTGAGCTGCTGGGGTTGGAGTTTCAAATGGTGAGGCAATTGTCTCATCCAAATCAACTTGTTCAGCGGAAGTAGTTACCGCTCCGCCTTCACCTAATACTCTAGTCATCTTCAAGTTAAGTTCATCATATGACTTATATGTTGAAGGATCAGTGAACTCTTTTAACGAGTATTCAGCATTATAGATATCTTCTAACTTAGCGTCATCAGCTAATTGCTCAGCCGCACCAAATTCAGAACGATCGTAGTTTCTATAACCAGCCACTTGTG
>JYMV01035237.1_pt1 | contig 26425 bp, 20 predicted proteins | sample 338911 | NCBI WGS metagenome assembly JYMV01 (sample SAMN03354496, study PRJNA234377) | hydrothermal vent metagenome | biome: Deep sea; feature: Hydrothermal plumes at the Eastern Lau Spreading Center, Western Pacific Ocean; material: Seawater | place: Tonga | collected 2009 | depth 2000 m m
GGTTTGGGTATTTCTACCATGGAAACGAAAGGTCATCCATGTTCTTTGTTCCTGGAGACAGTATTACCTTGACCATTGATACAAAAGAATTTGACGAAACCATAGCCTATGAAGGAAGTGGAGAAGCAGTAAATAACTATCTGGCAAAAAAGTACCTCATTAAAGAGGAAATGCAGCTTACTCCTGAAGAGCTGTACTCTCTGGATCTATTGCCCTTTTTAGCAAAGATAGATTCCTCAAAAGAAGCATTAACAAACAACCTGAACAAATACAGAGCACAAGAACCAAATGCTTCCCAATTTCTTATTGATAAAGAAGCGTCAGAGATACTCTATGGCTGGGCATACAAAAAACTTAATTACCCTAATACGCATATAAGTTATACAGGAGAAGATTCCGTTGACCTGGGTGAGGAATACGACAACTACTTAGCTGAGCTCAGCCTGGATGATTCTACCTTGTTCAAGACAATCCGATCTTATTATTCTTTCTTGTCAGAATATTTTGAAATTGAAACGAATAAAGCAATAAATTCCGATAGTAATCTCAGGGGGGGAATAGGACAGCTAAAAGCAAAACTAAAAATAGCGAAAGTGCTATTTGAAACCCAGGATATAATCAATGACTTCCTTTACAGGTCTATGAAAAAGCACATTCAGTACGAAGGCACAGCCAACCTCGAAGAGACCTTGGGAGAATTTAATAACACCATTACCAACGAGGAATACAAAACTAAGATTGGAGAATTGTACGACCAATGGAAATTTCTGGGAGAAGGCAGTGAAGCCCCCGCATTTTCATATCCAAATATTGAAGGAGATACCGTTAATCTTCAAGATTTTAAAGGGAAATACATCTATATAGATGTATGGGCCACCTGGTGTGGTCCGTGCAGAAGAGAGCTCCCTTATCTCGAAAAATTACAAGAAGAATACGCAGGCAAGAACATTGTGTTCATCAGTGTTTCCATTGATAAAGACCAAAATGTATGGGAACAGATGGTGGCAGAAAAAGAAATGAAGGGCGTCCAACTCATCGCCACTACAGGCTGGAAAGCAGCTATTTGTGATGCTTATGCAATCAATTCTATCCCCCGATTTTTATTGATAGACCGAGAGGGTAAAATCATCAGTGCACGGGCAGAAAGACCTTCCGGTAAGATTGGGGAGGTGTTAGGAAGTTTAGAGGACATAAGTGGTTAAATCTCCCACACTCTTATTGTTCTATTCTATAAGGTGCCTCTATTTTCTTGCTCTCTCTCAATAGCTTCAAACAGCGCCTGGAAATTTCCTTTACCAAATGACTTGGCACCTTTACGCTGAATGATCTCAAAAAATAGAGTTGGCCGATCTTCAACTGGTTTAGTGAACAACTGCAAAAGATACCCTTCATCATCTCGATCAATTAGAATACCCAACTCTTTTAGCGGTTCAAGTTTCTCATCGATCTCACCCACCCTGTCCAGAACGGTGTCGTAATAGTTCTCCGGCACGTACAGAAACTCCACACCCCGCTTATTCAATTTCCTGATAGTATCTATAATATTGTCTGTTGCGATCGCTACGTGTTGTACGCCGGCGCCTTTGTAATAATCAATATACTCTTCAATTTGAGATTTGCGCTTGCCCTCCGCAGGCTCATTGATCGGGAATTTGATGCGGCCATTGCCATTGCTCATCACCTTGCTCATCAAGGCTGTGTATTCAGTAGAAATGTCCTTGTCATCAAAAGAAATAATTTGGGCAAATCCCATAACTTTAGCATAAAAGTCCACCCAATCATTCATTTCCCCCCAACCAACATTGCCGACCATGTGATCTATGTACTTAAGTCCAACAGGCTCGGGGTTATAGTCCGATTTCCATTCCACAAATCCCGGCATAAAAACACCGTTGTAGTTTTTCCGTTCTACAAATATGTGAACGGTCTCACCATAAGTATGAATACCAGACAGTCGCACCTCCCCGTTTTCATCACTTATTGTCTTTGGCTCCATGTACGATTTGGCTCCTCTATTCGTAGTTTCCTCGTAAGACTTATAGGCATCATCAACCCACAATGCAATAACCTTTACACCATCACCATGGTCATTCAAATGCTTATTGATCTTTCCACCGGGCTCCAGCGGCGTGGTCAGTACCAACCTGATTTTATCCTGTGATAAAACATATGATACCCGATCCTTAACTCCTGTTTCCAATCCGGCATATGCATATGATTGAAATCCAAAAGCTGTTTTATAATAGTGTGCGGCCTGTTTCGCATTACCTACATACAGCTCCACGTAGTCCGTCCCATTAAGAGGCAAAAAATCCTCAGCTTCCGGAACGACTTTCTCTAATGTATCTCCTATGTTTTTATTTTCCATCTTCTTCGTTTTTTACTTCTCAATCCACGATTCCCAATAGGTACCGTCATCAATTTTCAAAGCTTCCTTAGTAATCTGCAACGGCCTAAACGTATCAACCATAACCGCCAACTCGTCTGTTTTTTCTTGCCCAATGCTTCGTTCCATCGCCCCAGGATGTGGCCCATGGGGAATCCCCGCTGGATGAAGCGAAATATGTCCTTCATCAACATCGTTCCTGCTCATAAAATCCCCGTCCACGTAGTACAGCACCTCGTCAGAGTCAATATTACTGTGATTGTAGGGAGCCGGAATCGACTCTGGGTGATAGTCGAACAGTCTAGGACAAAAAGAACAGACTGCGAAAGTTTTCGTCTCAAATGTTTGGTGTACCGGAGGAGGTTGGTGCACACGGCCTGTTATCGGCTCAAAGTCGTGAATGGAAAATGCATAGGGATAGTTATAACCATCCCATCCCACAATATCAAAAGGGTGCGTAGCATACACGTATTCATGAATCATTCCTTGCTTTTTGATTTTCATCAAAAACTCCCCTTTTTCATCATGCGTTTCGAGCTCCTCCGGCCTCTTAATGTCCCTTTCGCAAAACGGTGAATGCTCCAGGAGCTGACCGAAATGATTGCGATATCTTTTTGGCGTGTACAAAGGACTGAATGACTCGACTATAAAATGTCGGTTATCTTCAGAGTCGAAGTCTATCTGGTAGATAATTCCGCGAGGAATTAACAAATAGTCGCCATACTCGAATTTGATATTCCCAAGTATAGTACGCAGCGTACCAGAACCCTTATGGATAAATATCATTTCATCTGCATCAGTATTCTTGTAGAAGTATTCTGTCATGGAAGATTGTGGAGCCCCCAGGCAGATATGTAAATCTTGATTCACGAGAATTGCTTTTCGACTTTCCAGAAAATCCTGTTCAGGACTCACCTCTAATCCCTTCAGCCTATAAGCTTTCATGTTCTTCTCAACAGCAATTTCGGGCATAACCGAATAGGATCTGCCAAGGGCCTTCACCTGGGTAGGCCTGTGTAAATGATACAATAGAGAAGACATTCCAACGAATCCAACTGTACCAAAAAGCTGCTCATAGTGGTAAGAGCCATCCTTCTTCTTGAAGGTCGTGTGTCTCTTGTGCGGAATATTCCCTACTTTATGGTAAAAAGGCATATCAAATGTGTTTAATTGACAATAAAATTAACAATTAGCTGACGCTAGCGAAAAAATATACGGATAACGCAGCGCTGAAATCTATTTATTCAGGGTTGCGCTTGCGGCTGCGCTTTAGATTTCGAATTATCAGGCGATGTAATTGATCCGTGAACACCATGTTAGGACAAAGATACAAACCAAAACAGAATCTGTCCAATAAATTTCACAATTCAGATTAAGTATTTTTAATACATTTGCCTGATTGGAAAAATATTTTTCGAGGCATGAACGAGGTAATACTAGTCATAGGAGCATCAGGTCAAATTGGGACTGAGTTAGTGGTGCGCTTGAGAGAGATGTATGGTGAATCCAACGTGATTGCCGCTGATATAATCATTCCATCTTACGACGTTATGGAAGGCGGTCCTTTTGAACTGCTAGACATACTTAACAAGAAACAAATTCACAACGTCATTGAAAAACACAAGGTCACTCAGATCTATTTATTGGCTGCATTGCTTTCAGCCACCGCTGAACATTATCCAAAAGCAGCATGGGAATTAAATGTAACCGGGCTTCTGAACATCTTAAGCATTTGTGAAAAGCATAACATCAAAAAGTTATTCTGGCCAAGCTCTATTGCTGTATTTGGGCCTAGAACACCAAAAGACAATACTCCACAGGTTACCATTATGGACCCCAACACCGTTTACGGTATTAGCAAACAAGCCGGGGAGCGATGGTGTGAATATTATCACGAGCACCAGGGTATTGACTGCAGAAGCATACGGTACCCAGGGCTAATTGGATATAAAGCGACTCCAGGAGGCGGAACAACTGATTATGCAGTACATATCTTTCATGAAGCCTTAAAAAAGAACTCCTATGATTGCTTTCTGGCTGAGGATACTACCCTTCCAATGATGTACATGCCTGATGCGATTGATGCCACAATTAAGTTGATGGAATCTGATAGTACTAAAATATCAGTTAGGTCAAGCTACAACGTTTCTGGGGTGAGTTTTTCCCCCTCTGATTTGGCAGCGGAGATAGCGAAACACGTACAAGGATTTGAATGTACCTACACACCAGATGAACGGCAGCAGCTAGCCAAGAGCTGGCCCAGGAGCATAGACGATTCAGTTGCCCGGGAAGAATGGGGATGGCAACCCTCTTTTGACCTCAAGCACATGACTTCAGATATGCTTGCGAACCTTAGATATTGATCAGGATATAATAGTGGGAATCAATGGTCTAACCATTGCCTTTTTGTTTCATAAATTTTTATGCTCATTTGTAAAACAAATTGCAGGTTTTAACGTTGATTTATCATATAGTAAATGGCTATTAACATAGCATTAGGCAGTTAAGAAAGCGCTTATCGTATGTGAAGAATTTTGTTTATTTGTCGTGGCTTTCAAATAATTGGTCGAATATTAGAACTTTAACAGAAAATAATACGTATTTTAGTAGTATCCCAAGTAATGCATTGGAAAGAATGAAACCTATAGTATCCATAATCTGTATTATGGCCCTAATTGCCTCCTTCTCGGGTAAGATCAGGGCAACTGATCATGAAGGTGGTGCATCATCCGACAGCTTAAATGTTATTGATGAGAATAACCTGAAGCAAGGATTTTGGATTTTCTATGGTAAAGACAAGCGCTTGCCAGATTACGAAGACGATGCCAAAGTAGAAGAAGGACGCTATAAAGACAATCGCAAGTCAGGTATATGGAAAAAGTACTTTGCCTCTGGAACACTGCAGAACGAAATTACATACCAGAATAGCAGGCCCAATGGATATGCTAAGATATACTACACTAACGGGCAAGTGAAAGAAGAGGGAATCTGGAAAGGAAATAAATGGACCGGTGACTACAAATTGTATCATGAGAATGGAAATTTGTATCACGTGTTCAACTTCAACCCTAAAGGTAAAAGGGAAGGGGAGCAAACATATTACCACGAAAATGGGGAGAAAATGATTCAGGGTACATGGGCTGAAGGTAAAGAGAGCGGAACGGTAACAGAATGGTATGAAGATGGTTCTCTTAGGTCTGAAAAGAATTTTGAAGGCGGAACTCTGGATGTTGGTTCAGTTAAAAATTATGAGCCGACAGAAGCGGTGATAGCGGCTACTGTCCAGGCAGAACCAAGAGGAGCTGGTGTTGCAGTTGCCAGGGGTGAAGAGATCAGGCACATAGGCAAGTTCGATGGAAATGGAGAGCACAAGCTTTACAATATGAATCGGCAAATTTCAAAAGATGGAAACTTTGTAAACAACAAATTGATTGACGGTAAATGGTACCGATATGACACGAGTGGAATCTTGCTTCGCATAGAGGTATACAAAAATGGCGCATATGTAGGTGATGCACCAATGCCTGTGGATTGATAAATGCTTGATTTCAGCTATTATTCCCATGTTGTCCGCATGGGTTTTTTTATGCTCTATTTTATTCGTGATTATCACCTTTATAAACGCGGTTACAATTCTCTTTATAACTTATATTTGTACCCCTGATTGGATTACAAGACAAAGCAATGGCGATCAATCTTGAATTTTACAATACCCTTAACCGGAAAAAAGAAGTCTTTGAACCTCTAAATCCACCAAATGTGGGAATGTACGTCTGTGGACCAACAGTATATGGTGATCCTCACCTGGGCCATGCACGTGCTGCTATCGTGTTTGATGTTGTTTTCAGGCTCTTATCACACTTCGGATACAAAGTCCGTTACGTGCGCAATATTACTGACGTTGGGCATCTTGAAAATGATGCAGATGGTGGAGAGGATAAAATTGCAAAGAAGGCCCGCCTTGAGCAACTCGAGCCAATGGAAATTGTTCAACTCTATACAGATCAATACCACAAGGCGATGGACGCACTCAACATGCTGCATCCCAGTATAGAACCACGCGCCTCAGGACATATAATTGAACAGATTGCCATGATAGAAGAGATCATGGAAAACGGGTTTGGATACGAAAAGGACGGCTCAGTATACTTTGATGTTGTTGAGTACAATAAGAAAAATCATTACGGTAAATTATCCGGACGCGTAGTTGAGGAGCTATTGGACAATACACGGGATCTGGAAGGGCAGGATGATAAGAAAAACAGCGTTGACTTTGCACTATGGAAGAAAGCCCAGCCCGAGCATATAATGCGTTGGCCCTCGCCCTGGAGCGTAGGATTTCCTGGGTGGCATCTCGAATGTTCTACCATGGGTGCTAAATATCTTGGAAGTCCCTTTGATATTCATGGAGGAGGAATGGATCTGCTTTTTCCACATCACGAATGCGAGATTGCCCAATCCCAAGCGGCAAACAAACAAGACCCTGTGAAGTACTGGATGCACAACAATATGATTACCATCAATGGGCAGAAGATGAGTAAATCACTGAACAACTTCATTACCCTGGACCAATTATTTGAAGGTGACCACGAAGCACTCGACCAGGCCTACGCACCAATGACCATTCGTTTTTTCATTTTACAAGCGCATTATCGGGGAACATTGGATTTTTCCAATGACGCCCTCAAAGCTGCGGAAAAAGGATATCGAAAGCTGATGAACAGCATAGCGACTGCAAGTAAACTTTCGCCTGGAGAAAAATCCACATCTGATATTCCTGCTTTGGTGGAGAATTGCGAAAAGGCGATTAAAGACGATCTGAGCACTTCTATCCTTATTTCTCACCTCTTTGAAGGGGTCAGAATAACAAACTCTGTGAAAATAGGAGAAGAGACCATCTCAAAAGGTGACTTGAGCCTCTTGAACAAGATGTTTGAAGATTATGCGTTCAACATACTTGGGTTCCAGGCTGAGGCGGATCAAACTGGTCAGGGTGTGATAGGCCCGCTCATGGATCTTATACTGGACATTAGGCAGGATGCCAGGGTGAATAAGAATTTCGATATCTCAGACAAAATCAGGGATGCGTTGACGACCATGAAGATCACCACGAAGGATGAAAAGGATGGCACATCTTGGACCTATGATGAATAAAAATGCACTCGCATTTATTTGCGGATTATTTATCATTTGCTCGTGCACCGATCCTGATGAAGCTGAAAAGGGGGAAATGCCAGAACGTCCTCCCCTGCCAATCATTAAAGCTCCGCAATTTAACAGTGACTCCGCATATGCATATATTGAACAGCAAGTGGCTTTTGGGCCACGAATACCCAATTCACAGGCTCATGATAGCTGTGCGTCCTATTTGAAACGAAAATTTAACTCCTTTGGATTAAAAGTGGTCTCTCAAGAGGCAGTAGCTGTTGGCTGGGACGGAGCAAAACTGAATTTCGAAAACATCACAGCCTCCGTCAATCCAAAAGCAACAACCAGGATCTTGTTGTTTGCCCATTGGGATACACGGCCTCATGCAGATCGGGAAAAACTGCTAAAAAAAGAGCCTTTTGACGGGGCGTGTGATGGTGGAAGCGGTGTTGCCGTATTGCTGGAAGTGGCCAGGTTAATGTCTGAGACCAAGCCTAACATAGGAGTAGACATTGTACTATTTGACGTGGAGGACTATGGCAAATCAAGCGTGAATCACTCCTTTTGCCTGGGCTCACAATATTGGGCCAAGAACCTACCAAAGAATTACTACCCCAAATTTGGGATTCTTCTGGATATGGTAGGGGCCAAAGATGCCAAATTCGCAATGGAAGGATATTCCATGCAATTCGCACCCCACATAGTCAATCGTGTTTGGAAGAAAGCTGCGCATTCAGGATATTCGAGCTATTTTATTTTCAAGCGTACCAGCCCCATGACCGATGACCATTATTACATTAATAGCATTGCCGGTATTCCGTGTATTGATATAATACAGACAGACGCTTCCTCCCCAACAGGATTTGGGAGTTATTGGCACACCACAAAAGACAATATGGACATCATTGATAAGGCAACTCTTAAAGCCGTTGGCCAAACCTTGCTGGAGGTGGTCTATTCAGAAAAATAAGATTACATTTAAGGCAACCATGCCTGCTAGTGAAAAAAAACTATTTCTCCTCGATGCATACGCCCTAATCTATAGGGCGTATTACAGCTTCATCAACAACCCACGGATCAACTCCAAGGGGATGAACACCTCAGCTACACTTGGGTTTACCAACACCCTTATTGAGGTAATCCGAAAGGAAAATCCAACCCACATCGCTGTCGTATTCGACATGCCAGGGCCCAGCGACAGGGAGGCTATTTATCCCGAGTACAAGGCGAACAGGGAAACTATGCCCGAAGATATTGCCAACAATATCCCTTTTGTAAAGAAGGTCATTGAAGCTTTCAATATACCAATCTACGAGTTGCCTGGCTATGAAGCTGACGATCTTATTGGGACCCTTGCCAAACTTGCGGAGAAAAGTGGTTTCCAAACGTACATGATGACGCCTGATAAAGATTTTGGTCAGCTGGTATCTGAAAATATATTCATGTACAAACCAGCGAGAAGTGGAAATCCTCCAGAAATTTTGGGGGTTCCTGAAGTATGTGCAAAATTTGAGATTGAAACTCCTGCACAGTTAATTGATATACTTGGCTTGTGGGGTGATGCGGTAGATAATATACCGGGAGTTCCAGGAGTAGGAGAAAAAACAGCTAAAAAACTCATAGCCCAGTTTGGAAGTATTGAAGAACTGGTGAAGAACACTGACCAACTAAAAGGAAAGTTGAAAGAAAATGTTGACAACAATGTTGAGCAGGCACTGATGTCAAAACAACTAGCCACTATCTTATTAGACTCGCCCATCCAACTTGAGGAAGAGGCGCTAAAAATAGTTGATCCGAACAAAGATGCGCTATCTGAATTATTTGCAGAACTGGAATTCAGGCAGCTGGCACAGCGGTTCCTGGGTTCAACTCCAGTGTCGAATGGAAAACCAAAGTCCGAGAAGAAGAGTATGGCCGGAATACAAGTCTCGTTGTTTGATGTGCTGGATGATGAGGCTGCAACTCCTACAACCCAACTAAACACAGCCGATAACACCAAACACAATTATAAAGTGGTTAAAACAGCTGCTGATCTTGAAAAACTAAATGGACAGCTCAATAAGCAGAAGGAATTTTGCTTTGATACGGAAACCACCGGATTGGATCCTTTAACGGCTGAATTGGTTGGTATCGCATTTTCCTGGAAAGCTGGTGAAGCTTTTTATGTGCCAATTCCTGAAGACTTTGATGAAGCGAGAAAAGCTGTACAACTCTTCAAAGGGGTTCTGGAGGATGATAAGGCCGTGAAAGTAGGACAGAATCTAAAGTACGACATACTGGTACTGAAAAAGTACGGCATCGATGTCGGTAACAACCTATTCGATACGATGATCGCTCATTATCTTTTGCGTCCGGATATGCGACACAATATGGACCTGCTTGCGGAAACCTATCTGAATTACACGCCAATCGCTATCGAAACGCTTATTGGAAAGAAGGGGAAAAACCAAAAGTCCATCCGGGAGGCGGACCTTGATCTCGTGGGGGAATACGCAGCCGAGGATGCAGACATCACCCTGCAACTGAAAGAGGTTTTTGAACCTATGCTTGCAGAAGAAAAATGTGCTGACCTATTCAATGATATTGAAATTCCGCTTGTAGGGGTATTGGCAGACATGGAATGCGAAGGCATTGCTTTGGATACCAAGGCCTTAAGTTCCTTCTCCAAAGAATTAGAAAAGGACATCTTAAAACTTCAAGCACAGATTTATAAGCTCGCCGGTGTTGAATTCAATATTGACTCACCGAAGCAACTTGGAGATGTTCTGTTTGAGCATCTCAAGGTTTCGGACAAGCCGAAGAAAACAAAGACCGGCCAATATGCAACATCAGAGGACATTCTTGCTAAAATGGTCAATGATCATGCGATTATCCCAGAGATATTGGATTATCGCTCCATTAGAAAACTAAAATCGACCTATGTTGACAGTTTGCCAAATATGGTTAACAACAAGACTAAACACGTACATACAAATTATCGCCAGGCAGTGGCAGCAACAGGGCGGCTGAGTTCCGACAATCCGAACTTACAGAACATTCCCATTAGAACACAGCGAGGCAAGGAGGTTCGCAAGGCGTTCATACCGCGAAATTCAGATTTCACCTTGCTGTCTGCTGATTATTCCCAGATAGAACTGCGCATAATTGCGGAACTGAGCAAAGACAAGAATATGATCGATGCATTTGTTTCAGGCGAAGACATTCATTCTTCAACGGCAGCAAAGATCTTTGGCGTGCCCCTCAAGGAGGTCACGCGTGAGTTGAGAGGACGGGCCAAGGCAGTCAATTTTGGTATTTCATATGGACAAACCGCGTTTGGCCTATCACAAAACCTAAACATTCCCCGGTCAGAAGCGAAAGAAATCATTACAAGTTTCTTTACTCTGTATGCAGATGTAAAATCGTTTATGGACGCTGGGGTGGAGTTCGCCAAGGAGAATGGTTATGTAGAAACTATTATGGGTAGGAGACGTTATCTGAGAGATATCAATTCCAGTAACGCCATTGTACGTGGCCATGCTGAAAGGAATGCTATCAATGCCCCTATCCAGGGATCCGCTGCGGATATGATCAAAATAGCCATGATTAACATACAGCGTGAAATGAAAAAGGCAAAAATGCAATCAAAGATGCTGCTTCAGGTACATGATGAATTAATCTTCGATGCCTTGAAGGCAGAACTAGATGAACTTCGGCCGTTAGTTCAAGAACACATGAAGAATGCCATCAAAATGCAGGTTCCAATAGTTGTTGAGATAGGGGAAGGAGAGAACTGGCTGGAAGCACATTAGTTGGCGTGGATGTGCCAAATTGATTCATTGCACGCATCCACAGTGGCACTAAGTAACTAATCATCACTACAGGATATCTCATCGTTTAAGAAATTCTTTGTCTAAGCACATTTTTTCTATATTTGGGCATAAATAAGATCAACCTATTACTGATAAAAATTAGTTAGATGATACGAAACATGAATGAGATCAGCAAGAACTTCGGAAAAATAGCGGTGGCCGCTGGGTTTTTGTTTTACCTGGGAGCCTGTACGCCTGACGGGAGCCCGGAAATAACTGGAGAGAGTACAGAAGAGACCAATACACCTGCAGATGAGCCAATAAACATGGGCGAAGAGGTTAACAGAAAGGTATTTTACACCATTCCTTCTCCACTAGAGTTAACTTCAATTATCAAAAAAGCCGGAGCTAAATTTGATAAGAGCGTACTGAACTCTACGGAGAACATGTCAAAATATGTAACGCAGACTAGTATGGCGCTCAACCTGGGTGTTTACGGTGCCGATCTAAGTTATGCCAGTATCTTCGAGCAGACGCAGGAAACGATGCATTACTTTGCAGCTGCTAGAAAACTAGCTGACGAGCTTGGGATAACATCTGCATTTGGCGAGAGCACACTTGCCAGGATTCAGAACAACCTTGACAATAAGGATTCTCTGGTCGCAATTATATCAGACTCTTATTGGGAGACTGATGCATACCTGAAGGAAAATAAGCAGTCAAGTATATCAGGTCTTGTGATCGCAGGTGGATGGCTTGAAGGAATGTATGTCTCCTGCAAGCTAGCAGAAAAAACAAAAAGCAATACTGATATCATAGCGAGAATTGGAGAGCAAAAATTGACGCTGGATAACCTAATTGCTATGCTGAGCAGTTATAAAGATCCTGAAGTAGTAGAGGTGGTAGCTGACTTGTATGCTCTTAAAGAGGCATTTGACCCTGTAGAGATAATTTACAACAGGCAGGCACCAACGGTGGATAAAGAGGCGAAGGTGACGACGCTAAATACAACTAGCACAATCAATATCAGCGATGCACAGCTAGCTGTGATTTCAGAGAGAATCGATGGTATACGGACGAAAATTGTTAAATAGACAGAGCTATGATTATTAAGAACAACAAACTCATTCCCGTAATATTATTAATGTTTGCATTGGCCGCTCCTATTGCTAGCCAGGCACAGTGTAAGGGATTCGCAAAGCGTAAATGTTTACCTGAACTCAAACCCTTTGTTCACAATGGTCAGCTCAATAGTACAACACTGATGGAAGGAGAGTCAGCGGAGCTGGTAATGACCTTTCATGCAGGTCAGCAGTACCGGGTTATGGTCTGTGCTCAGGCAAGCCTAAGGAAAATCGGTTTCAAGATGATGGACATGGATAGGGAAATCATTTTTGATAGTAAGGAGCAGGCCGACGCCAAGAATTGGGACTTTAATGTGAACGCTACGCAGCAAATAATCATTCTGGTTGCAGTACCCAAGCCTGGCAAACATGCCAGCGCTAATTTGCCAGGCACCCTTGTTCAATCAGGGTGTGTTGCTCTATTAGTTGGATTTAAGGACTAGTCCAGACTCTTAACCACGAGCTTCTTTACAAAGAGACGGTTACCAACCACAATCTTTACAAAATATATCCCTGGAGTTGCTGCTCCCGGGATTTTTTGTGTTTGTTCACCCGCAGCCAACACGCCATTGTATACAGAGCAGGCCTCCCGCCCCATCATGTCAACTACAATGATGCCAACCTCTTCCTTAGTGGATAGATTGAAAAGTAAAGTGGTTTCTCCGCCTGAGGGATTGGGATACAGATCAAAGTCGAACCCCGCGAGGTAATTGTTGTTCAACCCAATTGTAGTGGTCGTGGTGAAGTTCCAGGTTGCGCTCCACGCTGAATTAACTGAATTGTCAATTGTTCTAACCCGCCAGTAGTACGTGGTATTTCCAGTTAGGTTCGTGAGAGAATGCTCCGTGTCTGTGCCATTATCAACATTTGAGATAAAATTATAGGTGCCTGTAATCAAACCCGTCGATGTAAAGTCAGATTGCGTATCAATTTGGTACTCATAGGCATCGACACCATCAACAGCATCCCAATCAACCATCAAGTCAACACTTAGGTCGATCATTCCATTATATGGAGATACCAACATAGGGATTGAACCCGAAGTCCCAGAGATGTTAATATCATCAAGGTATAGGTTGTTGCCTCCTTTATTTAAAAATTCAATCTTGAACTTAAACCCATCTACATAATAGGTTTGATCAAGGCTAACCACATGCAACTGCCACTCGTTGCTACCAGCTGGTGTATATGAAGAGTTGGTGGTAGAAACAGTAGCGAGCGAAGAACTGCTCTCAACATACCGCAGTGCCCAGGTCGCACCACAATCCGAAGAAATGTAAACCCTCAGTGCATCTTTGGTGGTATCTATCTTCTGGGCAAATGCTACCCTAAAGGTAATATTGGCTGTTTGCATGTCACTTAAGTCAAGACCAGGACTTATCAAATAATCACTACGCGCATCTTCGTTTCCACTATAATTATCCATTTTCATGGACGAACTACCCGAATAGCCTGCGTATCCCACTGGCTCCCAGGTATTGCCATTGTCTCCATTCACCACTTCCCAATACAACTCATCTGCAAAATCAAAGTCTTCAAAACTCTCAAATAGTGGCATCGCGTCACCTTCAGACTGCACCACTATATGCGATTGCTTTGTCTCCACAATTACATCTGTACCATTGGTAACACTCAAACTCACATTGTAAACACCGGGTGTATTGTATGTAATGCTCGGATCAGGATCTCCGGATGAATTCGGCGTTCCACCGGGGAAACCCCAGCTCCAGTCCGACTGCCCATTGTACGACTCATCCTGAAAATCGATGGTGGAGCCTACACATATTACCTGCCGGTCAACGGAAAAATCCACATTGCACAAATTATCTGGCCCGTCCGTACCTGTGAGGGCCAGGTTAGATGCCGTCCAAAGATTGTTTCTATTACTTGCTGATGAATTCAATGCAGCACGCATCCTTGTCTTTTGCCCCTCAGTGAACATTCGATCACAGAATGCATATTCCATGTAGTTTTGCACATTGTCAAGTGAGTTGCATGTCACACCCGTAAGCGGACAGGATGTATTGCCAATTGTATTTGGAGTATCTCCCACCCCATCATCCGTGTTGCAATTGCTTGCAAGTTCAGGGTCATTAGTACTTCCCCAGGTATGAGGTAAGTTCAGATAGTGTCCAATTTCGTGAGTAAGGGAACGATATCCAGGCCCAAACTGGCCAGCCCGAAGGACGATTCCATCAATCGCGGGGGATGCTCCAGGATAGTAGGCATAACCACCCGCACCGCTAGCTATGGTATTTACCAGCCAAACATTGAGATACCTTTCATTTGGCCATCTAACCAAACTTTTTACGCCGTTGCCAGCACTCATAGTCTGTATCGACACAGTTCGCGTGATTCCATCAGTGCAATTCCCATCAGGATCCTTTTGAGCCAAACGAAAATCAATTTCTGAGTCTGCTGCTATGCCCTTGAATGCGCTCACTATCTGATTTGTATCAGGATTCGTTTTTCGGAAATCCTCATTGATGATTCTCAAACCATCCAGGATGCGCTGCTTATTGACATTCTCTGATCCAAAATTGTGTATGATGTGGAATACCACAGGTATGACGTATACAGTTCCTTTCTTACCCGCATTTTGTTGGGTGTAAACTTTGGTGAACGCATCAAGCTGTTTGCGCTCAGCTACATAGTTCGGGTCAGTATCCAGCAATTCCTGATGAAGCGGATCTGTACCACAATAGTGATCTGATTGTGCCGACACTTGTGATACACCACCTGATAGTACCAAGCCAATAAACAGTGGAATAATTTTAACCGTCATTTATTTCGCGATTGTGAATCTGCTAAAGAAGGATGATTCGTCAATGTTGAGTCGTAAGTAATACACGCCCCCATGCCGTATCGTGTTTACCTTCAGCTCGTGATGTCCAGCAGAAAGGGGTTCAGAAGAAGGGGAATGTATTTGAATCTCTCTTCCCAATACATCAAATATTTGCAATGTGATGTGCTCGTAATTCCTGTCTAAATCAAAACCAACACTCACATTTCCGTCCGATGGATTTGGGAACACCACCAACCCTGCTACCGATGCGTTTATCATTTCAATACCGTCGAATACAGAAGGAACCGTCGTGTACCTCCATATTGCACTCCAGTTAGAAGTGTCGGTGTTTGTTCGTGTTCGCACACTCCAAAAAATCACCATTCCACTGTCAAGGCCCGTCATCAAATACTCAGTGTCTGTTCCATTGTCACTATTGTTGATATAATTAGAGGTGCCAGAAATGAGGTACGGAGAATCCAAAGTGTGAACGGTATCAATTCGATAATCATAATAATCCACGTTGTCTATAGCGTTCCAATCCATGGTGACCGTCATAGGCTCGTTCTCTGCAAAATTAACCGGTGAAACCAATAGTGGCGTGCTGTTATATGTACCCACAATTTTGATATTATCAATAAATACATTGTTGCCCGCATCAGAAGTAAACTCGAACTTGAAACGAAAATCAGGCGTCATAACCTGGGGCGTAAGATTAACGGTTACTGACTTCCAGTCATTCACATCAACAGGGACAAAATTTGAGGTTAATTGTCCATTTGGACTTGCCAAACTCACCCCCCCGCTGATCCAGCTGGAATTCCAGGTAGTTCCGCAATCACCGGAAGTATGCACCCTCAACAGGTCATTGGTCCCAAGATCTATCTGAGCATAAGCCACCTCAAAGGTAATTTGGCCTGATTGCAATATTGACAAATCAATTGGTGGACTTAACATCTCATCCATCTCACCGGACGATCCCTGCCCATAATTATAGATTGCCATACATCCCGGAGCCCCTTCATAAGTGAAACTGGTATACTCCCATGTTGGCCCGCCTATTCCCGAAACAGGCCAATCTGAGCCACCGGTATAGTCTTCCGAATAAGGCAAAGTCTCTGCCCCAATAACCTCCATGTAATCTTGCAGGGTAATTGTAGCGGTCCCTGTGTCATTAGACACCGTCAGCGTCACATCATAGGTCCCGGGATAATCATAAACTACGGTAGGGGTACGCAAATCTGAAGTAGCTGGTGTTCCCCCCTCAAAGGCCCATTCCCACTGGCAAATGCCATTGTAAGAAGCGTCGGTGAACAGCACTTCGGCCCCTGCACATACCTGCGTCAAACTAGCAGAAAACTGAACGGCTCCTTCATACACACCCGCAGCGATCAAATTGGATGGCATTGACAATAAATTCCTTTGTGCGGTTGATGAAGTGAGTGCAACGCGCATCCTGGAAACCTGGCCTTCGGTGAACATCATTTCACAGGAGGCGTAGTCCATGTAATTTTGCACATTGTCAAGAGAGCCGCATGTGGTATAAGCTGTATTACATCCCCCTGACGTACCAATGCAATAAGGGGTATCCCCAACATTATCATCGAAAGCACAATTCGTGGACAGTCCAGCATCATTGCCTGATCCCCACACGTGGAGCAAGTTCATCCAATGACCAACTTCATGCGTAAGTGTTCTTTCTCCTTCACCAATATAAGTGTACCTGGCAATAATTCCATCAATAGAAGCGTCAAAACCAGATGAGACGGAAGAAGGAAGATATGCATAAGCGGCAGCCCCGCTCGGCGACGCCTTGACCGTCCAAATATTCAAGTACTTACTGCGAGGCCAGGGATTGAGCTTAGAGTCATCATCCCCTTCATTCGTTTCAGGCGATTGAATCCTATCAATACCATTGGTTGGACTGCCGAAAGGATCAATTTGAGCCAAACGGAAGTCAATCATAGCATCCCCCATGATCGGTTTGAAGTCCGCTATTACATCCGCCGTGTCCGCATTCCACAACCTGTAATCTTCGTTAAGGATCCTGATAGCGTCAAAAACGGTTTGATCACTGATATTTTCTGCTCCGTTTTCATGAATAATATGAAAGACGACCGGAATCACGAACACTTGATTACATGCGTCCTGCTGTGTGTTCTGATCAGCCATTTTCGCCTGCGTCTCTGCTTCCAGGTAGGCATTCGCCTTTTGCCTCTGGCTGACTAATTCAGGGTGCGCAGCATTTAATTTTTCGGTTGCTGCGGTAATTCCGCATGGACTGACTATTTGTGACTGTGCAGATTGAGGGACAAAACCCAAAATACCAGATAACAGACAAATAAATAATGTGCTCAAAACCACTCTAATCCTCATGATGCAACGTTTTATTATCTAATCAGTGAGTGCAAGTTACGAAAAATCGTGTTTAAGGCCCTATTTATTAGACGGATAGGCTGGTTAAAAAGACCAATAAATTTGCAGCTCAGCAATGGTGATTTGATATGAGAACCGCCACCATTGAGGTCAGTATCTGTGCGTTTTGGCAGATCCTCTATTGGTTGATCTCAATGAACTTTTTAAGGTCCTTGGTACGGCCGAAAACGATGATTGTATCCGTTTCGTATAGCACCGTAGTAGAGCGGGGGATGCCCATTATATGCTTCTCCTTAACTGTTTCACCATCTTTGGTGACTTCCGCTTCACGTTCCACGGTAATTATGTTGAGTTTATACTTATCGCGTAAACCAATATCTTCAAGGGTGCGGTTTGCGATTCCGCGAGGTGTTTTCACTTCAGCGATCTCATATTCATCTGGCAGCTGCAAAAAGGAGCCGATACTTGGATGGATGAGCCGCTCGGCAACGGCGGTGCTCACCTCAGTCTCAGGAGACAGAATTTCCTGTACTCCCAATTTCTTCAATATCATCCGTTGCAATGGACCACGGGCCCTGGCAATAATCTTCTTCACCTTCAGCTCCATTAAATGCACCGTACAAAGAAGTGTAGATTCAAAATTTTCACCAATTGCTACAACCACGGCGTCAGAATCCTGCACATTTTGAGATTGGAGGGCCTTTATGTCAGTTGCATCCAAGCTCACCGCATACGCTACATCATCCTGAATATATTTAATCTTTTCATCACGGGAATCGATTGCAATAACTTCGGCACCTCTTTTAGCCAACTCTTTCGCAATTTCAGTTCCGAATAACCCCAAACCAATTACTGTAAATCTATGCTGTGTCATATGTGCTAATTACCCTATTGCTTGTTTCATATCCTCTATGAGATCCTCTCCGTCTTCAATGCCAACACTCAGTCTTATCAAGCCCTCAACAATACCTGTTTTATCCCTCTCCTCCCTAGGAATCGCGGCATGTGTCATTGACGCAGGGTGGCCAATCAGGGATTCTACCCCGCCCAGCGACTCCGCTAACTTAAATATCCTTGTATTCGAAATCACTGCATGTGCTGCCTCCAGAGAATTGTCCTTTAAAGTAAACGAAAGCATACCTCCAAAATCCCTCATCTGATCTTTTGCAATACTGTGATTTGCATGGTTTTCCAATCCTGGCCAATAAACGTGGTCCACTTTTTCGTGACCGTCCAGGAAATCTGCGAGTAACCTGCCATTATCACTGTGCCTTTGCATCCTTAAATGCAGCGTTTTAATGCCTCGTAGAACCAGGAAACAATCCTGAGGTCCTGGTACCGCACCACAAGTATTCTGAATAAAGGATAGCCGCTCTTCCAATTGGTCATCATTGCAGACTAATGCACCCAGGACTACGTCTGAATGTCCACCCAAATATTTCGTAACAGAATGCATTACGATATCAGCACCAAGGTCCAGGGGATTCTGCAAATACGGTGAGGCAAATGTATTGTCAACACCCAGCAATATTCCGTTGGCTTGTGTAATGGCTGCTAATTCCTTAATGTCGGTAATGTTGAGTAAGGGGTTAGAAGGTGTTTCTAACCATACCAACCGAGTTTTGTCGTTGACATGTTCTTCTACAGAACGCGCATTCTGCATATCGACAAAATGAGGTTTAATACCATAGTCTTCAAAGACCTTTGTCATGATGCGATAGGTACCTCCGTAGACATCGTTGTTCGCCACAATTTCATCCCCAGGTGAGAGGAGTTTAATAACAGCATCAATAGCACCCATACCACTTGAAAAGCAGAGGCCATGCTTGCCGTTTTCTATGGAAGCAATATTGAGCTGTAAAGCCTCTCTGGTTGGATTGAGAGTTCTGGAATATTCGTAGCCATTATGTTCGCCTGGGGCTTTCTGTACGTATGTAGACGTTTGATAGATAGGGGTCATGATCGCCCCTGTAGACTCATCTGGTTTTAATCCTCCATGTACTGCTTTTGTGGCAAACTTCATCAAAGCAAATGTATCAATATTTTGTTTGAAGCAGGGTTGAATTTATAAGAATATGTATGCTCAAACACCCTGTTAACCAGTCGGCTTGTCTTTAGGATAAACTCGCTTGATCCAAGGCGATAATACAACAAGGCCAATGAAGAGGTATGGCACGTAGCTAATTAACCTCCACATAATGGCCAAAAGTGCGATCAGTCCATCTTGAGTGAATTCGCCTAGAAATATGATGAAAGCCGGTTCCGCAAAACCGGCACTACCGGGTGTAGGACTTACAAGCATGATAACCCACATCAATAATTGTCGTCCGTATATCAGTAGATGATCGGAAAATGGTATGCCAACACCCAGAGGTACTAAGATCAAGAAATTTACCACCCAGAATCTCGCCGTCCAACTTACAAAAGTGGCAATTCCAGCTTTCGCCCAAAATCGCTTTTTCTTGCCTTTTATCTCCTTGGACGCGATTATTAAATCATCACCGGCCTTGGCTGCTGCCGTTCTCCATTTTCGAAAAAACGGAAGAGAAAACACCTTGATAAAGGTCCACTTGATAACGCGTGGGTTATAGAAAAGGGCATACAGTATAATTACAGAATAGGTTACGATAAAGAGGTATCCAAAGCCAAATAAATAGAGACCATAATCGTGAGTTATTGCCTGTAACGCCGAATCTTGCTGGATTGAAAACAGCTCATCCTGACTTATGAAAAGGTACAATATCGGTACCATAAGCACATAGAAAAGCTCATCAAGGAGGGACGAAGCCATTACAATTGCGGTGCTTTTTCCTACATTGTTTAGTTCTTTATGTACTATATAAACGGCTACTGCTGAGCCACCAACGATAGATGGTGTTATAGCAGAGGCAAATTCCCAAAGCATGATCACCTGAAAGCTCTGCTTCCAGGTAAGTGCATCGCTTGTCAACACTTTTATTCTGTACATATAAGCAAGATCCCGTATGACCATCATCAGAAGGGCCATCAGTAGCCAAAGACCAGCATACCAAGTCCAATCTATGGAGAGCAACTGATTAACATCAAGGCTCCGGTAACCTATTAAGGTCCATGCAACAATTCCAATACTAATTGGCAGAATGATCCTGGAAGGCCGAAATAATTGCAGAAGCTTTTCCCTGTCCATTGCTTTATAGAAAAATCAACTTAGTAATATTACTTTTGATAGCAACAACCAAAAATTAAATTCCTATCAGGTGTACTCCTGCCTATTGGTAGGGGAGCGTGAATTTATTTTATTATTTAATGGGTTCAAAATTAATTCGACGAGTTACCACCTTACTTCTATCAGAAAAGTCGCGTCTTTGCAGATGAACAAAAAGTTTCTAGCCCATTTGGCATTATTTGCCGCCAACCTCATTTATGGGGCGAACTACACCGTGGCCAAAGAAGCAATGCCAGAATATATTGCACCATTTGGGTTCATCCTTATTCGGGTAATTGGTGCTGTACTGTTGTTTTGGCTGATTTGGAGTACCATGATCAGGGAGCGAGTAGCCAGGTCAGATTTTCTGAGATTGGCGGCTTGTGGCTTGTTTGGTGTAGCGATCAACCAGCTGCTCTTCTTTAAGGGGCTGAGCATTACAACGCCAATTAATGCAGCTATCATCATGACCAGTAACCCGGTAGTGGTCATGCTCTTCTCCATCTGGATCCTCAAAGAAGCCATTACGGCGCAAAGAACGATCGGTCTTTTGATAGGATTGAGCGGCGCGATCTTACTGATCACAGCCGGTTCAGGATTTTCTTTCTCTTCGGATACTTTCAGGGGTGATCTGCTGGTATTTATCAATGCAACATCCTATGCTCTTTACCTGGTCATCGTAAAACCGTTGATGGCTAAATACCACCCCATTACCATAGTTGCATGGATATTTACCTTCGGATTGGTCATTGTGATTCCATTTGGCCTGGAAGAGCTCATGGAAGTGGAATGGAGTGCCTTTACTCCTTCTATCTGGGCAGCGGTGTCATTTGTAGTGGTTTTCACGACCTTTTTCGCATATCTGCTAAATGTATCTGCGCTAAAGCAGTTAAGCCCTGCCATAGTCAGCTATTACATCTATTTACAGCCGTTTCTGGCGGCTATGATCGCATTGTATTTCGAAAAGGACCATCTTACCTGGGTAAAAACAGGTGCTGCGGTACTTATCTTTACAGGTGTGTATTTAGTGAGCACTCAAAAGACGAAACCCAGGGCCGATTCACAATAAGATGCTTTATGCCTACTTTTGTAGTCTAAATTTGGTGACATGATCTACTCAATGACAGGATATGGAGAGGCGGAAACGTCACTGAAAAGAGGAACGTTACATCTCGAACTTCGTTCAGTGAATAGCAAGAGTATAGATTTGAGTTTCCAGATACCCAACTATCTACGGGGAATGGAACCAACACTTAGAAAAGCAATTACAAGATCATTGGGGAGAGGGAAAGTTGATTGCAGGCTTTCTTTCGAAAATGAACCATCATCGAATGGCCATGAACTCAACTATCCACTGATCAAGAAATACCACAAGGATCTGAATAAATTGGCTAAAGGTTTGGGCATAGAGGGCGAGATTGAAATAGGCCAGCTGCTAAGACTTCCTGATATCTTCGTCAAAGAGGGGCCTGTGAAGCTCAGCGCAAAGGACGAAATGAAAGTCAACATGGCACTGAAAAAGGCCCTGGCAGCTCTGCTCAAGTTCAGAAAACAAGAGGGAGCTGTTATAGAAAAAGACGTCATGAAGAGAATCGGAGCAATTCAAAGGACTGTAAAGATGATCGAACCATATGACAGAAAACGCCTGTTAAAGATCAGGTCGAAATTCACCAAACAGTTCAAATTGGTGAGCAAGGAAGGCACTTTGGACAGGAACCGGTTTGAGCAAGAGTTCATTTATTATATAGAAAAACTGGACCTCACAGAGGAGAAGGTGAGATTGATGGCCCATTGCGCTTATTTTAAAAAAACTGTTCGGTCACAACATGGAGCAGGTAAAAAGCTAGGGTTCATTGCTCAGGAAATTGGGCGGGAGATCAACACAATAGGCTCAAAAGCCAACGATGCAGACATCCAAAGGCTGATTGTGGGGGCAAAGGATGAGCTCGAAAAGATCAAGGAACAACTCTTTAATGTTCTATAGGTGTCAGCATTAAGTATTGAAACAAATGCCCGGTAAGCTTGTCATATTTTCAGCCCCTTCAGGTGCCGGTAAAACAACTATCGTACACCATCTATTAGAGCAGGACTTCAATCTGGGGTTTTCAACTTCAGCCTGTAGCAGGGATAGAAGAGGAAACGAAGTAGATGGAGCTGATTATCATTTTCTAGGGATCGCCAAATTCAAGGAGAAGATTCAGAATGATGAATTCATAGAATGGGAAGAGGTATATCCCGATCAATTCTATGGAACGTTAAAGAGTGAATTGAACGAGCTGCTTGCACAGGGGATGAATGTAATCTTTGATGTGGACGTAGTTGGAGGACTGAACATCAAGAAACACTATGGCGACCAGGCTCTTTCAGTGTTTGTGATGCCCCCCTCGCTGGATCACCTGAGGCAGCGATTGGAGCACAGGTCTACCGAAACTCAGAAGGCCATGCGAGACCGATTGGTAAAAGCTGAAAAGGAACTTACTGTAGCGGATCAATTTGACACGGTGCTGGTAAACGACGACCTGCAGAATGCTTTCATTAAAGCGGAAAAACTTGTTGCTGATTTCTTGAGCGAAGACGCGTAACATGAAGATCGGACTCTTTTTCGGTTCATTCAACCCCATTCACAGAGGACACCTAAAAATTGCCTCGTATTTTCTTGACAACAGTGATTTGCAGGAAATTTGGCTAGTTGTATCACCAAAAAACCCTTTGAAGGAGGATGAAGAGTTATTGGATGTAAAAAAGCGATTGGAATTGGTTCATGCGGCCATAGGTGAGAATGAGTTGATCAAGTGCTGCGAAGTTGAATTGGGATTGCCCATACCTTCATTTACCATAGACACCCTGAGGAACCTGCGCAACACCAATCCCGATGATGAGTTCATCATCATCATGGGTAGTGACAATTTGGAAAAGTTCCACCTTTGGAAAGACTACACAGAAATCCTGGATCAGTATAAGATATACGTATATCCAAGAAGCGGTGCTAGTTCCGGCCAGTTTGCAGCGCATCCTTCAGTAAGTTTGATCGATTCTCAATTGCTGGAGATTTCGGCATCGATGCTAAGAGATCAAATAAGGAAAGAGGAATTTGATCTTTGGCTACCAGATAAAGTTGCTCAGATAATCAGGGAACGGGGCTATTACTCAAACTCAGGATAGTTTAGTGTGACTCAAGGAGTTTGTAAAGCGCGTCAAGATCAGGCGTAAGAATGACTTCTATCCGTCTGTTTTTCGCCTTTGCAGCTTTCGAAGTTCCAGTATCTACCGGGAAATAAGGGCCTCTGCCCGCTGCTGTAAGCCGCACCGGGTCAATCTTACTGCTTTCCTTCATGATTTTCACCACCGCCGTTGCCCTCAACACACTCAAATCCCAATTGTCCTTTATGTCACCTCCGCCCTGATACTTGTCGCTATCCGTATGGCCTTCTACCAAAACATTCACATCAGTGCTTTGCTCCAGAACTTTGGCCAATTTGACCAATGCAGATTTTCCTTTTGAATCAACCTTGATGCTTCCCGAAGCGAAAAGCAACTTCGCCTCCATTGACACATAGACTTTCCCGTTTTTCTCCTCGATGGAAAGCCCTTTCCCTTCAAAACCTTTTAACGCGGCAGCTACGCGGTTCTTAAGATCTGTAACTGCCTTGTCTTGGTCTGCGATTATTTGCTCTAATTCATTGACTTTTGCTTCTCTTTCCTGAAGCTGAGCCAGCGTTTGATCCAAATCACTTCTCTTTTTATTTAACTGCCGCTCAAGTAATCGCAATTCATCCTCTTTTTTCTGAAGGTCTTCTTCTGTCATCTGTAATTTCGTCATTAAATTGCCTGTTTGGGTCACATTGCCGGCCAGCAGCTCCTTGTTCTTCTGAAGCAATAGTTCATATAGATCATTCACTTGATTGTAGTTCTTGATCAATTTGGAAAGGGAAGAGCCCAGAATAGTCGTATCGCGCACCAGGCCTTTCATTTTGGCGCGAAGATCTTCAAGCTCTACAATCATCTCGTTATTCTTACTGGCAAGCTCCTCGTTTTGCTTCTTCAACTTGGCATTTTCTGTCTCACACCTTTCATTTTTCTTCTTTAAATCGTCCAAAATGCGAGGCGAAACACATGAGAAAATGAGCGAACTCAACAAAATAGCCGCTATACCAGATATCAATGACGATTTTACCATGGTGCTAAATTAATGGATTAAAATTGAAGCGAAATATACTATTCAATATATAAGTACACAGTGAACTGTTAATAAATAAGATCAAATTAGAAACAAATTGCTCAATAAATCGTTTGATTTATAACAAGGATTATTCCATTGTAAGTATGCTGAGCAAGAATTGGATAACAGAAACCAATCTCGACCACGAGTACAAACGCTACGTGCTGTTGGGATATTTGAAAAAGGTGAACCAAAAATTCGATCAATCCTTGTTGTATCCACACCTCGCCGACCTCGCAGTCCATTACCGCCTTTTGAAAGAGCTTGAAGAAGTGAAACAGGGAATTCAAGCTCAATTTCCAAAAGCAATGAGCGGTCTGGACTGGCAGAAGATGGAAGCCAAATATTCTGATTTGGTTGAAGACACTCCTACCATGGGTGCCATTCAGGAAATAATCGCATACGCAATTCCGCTAATGTTCACTTGCCTGGAAGATGGTAAGACTATAAATGACTTTTATAAAGAACAACTATACATTGAATCAATTGGAATCGCCCCACTCTACAATGACGAGGGCTATTTGCTGCTCTTGAATGTTGGAGATAATTGCACGATGGCTTATAGGTACAATGTCACAATCTTTGACAATCCCGACGCCCATTTTAAAAATGTAAATACAGTGTTTGTTGGCTCCTATAAATCCAGTATCTCTACGCTGAACTGCCCAATCCCGCAACCTATGCGGTGAAAACAGACATGCCAATTCCGGTTAACGAGACATTACTTCCTTTAGCAAAGCAAATGCTGGCTGAGTACTTAGACCAGGACCATAAAGAAGTCAACTAGGCTTCAGTCTTTTAACTCAAATATATTGTGCAAACTGGGAAAATGTGCACACACAAAAAACCTGGCTTATCTGAACTTGATCTTGCGCGCAGCAAAAAGGCACATCTTCAACAGGAGAAAACCGTGCTTAAACCTGGATATATTGGTAGTTCCATAGGTCCTTTCCTGATAGCGAATGGGTAATTCCGTTATCTTAAGATTCAATTTATGAGCGCCAAAGATAAGGTCATAATCCCCGAAAGGATCAAAATCCCCGAAGTAAACTCTATTTCTTTTGATGATCTCATAATCTGTTCTAAGCAGCACTTTTGTGCCGCAAAGAGTATCCTTAAATGGTTGGTCCAGCAACCAGGTGAACAGGCTACTAAAAAACTTATTGCCTAATACATTGAGAAAGCGCATGGCTAGTTTCTCCATCGTATACACCAATCGGGAGCCATTGATAAACTCACCTTTGCCAGATGATAACGCATAATAGAACTTTGGAAGATCTTCTGGTGGAACGGTTAAGTCCGCATCCAAAATCATCAATATATCTCCTTCAGCCATATCAAAACCCATTCTCACTGCATCGCCTTTACCCTTGCCTGATTGTTGTCCGATCTTGATCCGATGGCTGTCTTTG
>JYMV01009426.1_pt1 | contig 26412 bp, 20 predicted proteins | sample 338911 | NCBI WGS metagenome assembly JYMV01 (sample SAMN03354496, study PRJNA234377) | hydrothermal vent metagenome | biome: Deep sea; feature: Hydrothermal plumes at the Eastern Lau Spreading Center, Western Pacific Ocean; material: Seawater | place: Tonga | collected 2009 | depth 2000 m m
AGCGGTTTCCCCTTGTTTTTTAGCTCGACGGATCTGGGCGCGTCTTGAGCACCAACTGGCCACAGGCTCCGTCGATATCGAGACCGCGGCTGCGACGGGTAGTGACGGAACCCTCGTAATTCCTCTGAACCATCGCCTGGAATCGACCCACCTCTGCTGCTCCCGCAGCAGCATGGGGCGCACCTTCGAAGGGGTGGAAGGGAAGCAGGTTGATGTGAGCGCCACATCTCGCTGCGAAGAGGGCCAGTGCCTTCGCTTCATCTTCGGAATCGTTGATCCCGGGTAACAGCACATATTCGATGCTGATCCTGCGGGAGTCGTCCTTGACCTCCTCCAGAACTGCTCCGAGTTGATCAAGATCGTGGCGCGTATTGATGGGTACGATGCTGTCTCGGGTCTCCGCAATAGCACTGTGAAGGCTGACTGCAAGACGAACCTGGGGGTGGTCCTTGACCAGCTCCCTGATTTTTGGGACCACGCCGACGGTCGATACGGTGATACGACGTGGACTGAAATGAAAACCCTTTGCAGAAGAGAGCCAATCGATGGCGAGAGATACCGCTGGATAATTATGGAGCGGTTCGCCCATCCCCATGAAGACGACCTGCGTCACACCGCACAGTCCCTCGGCGGTGGTTGCTGCGTGAACAGCGAGCCATTGCGCTACAATCTCCCGAGAGTGCAGGTTACGAGTCAAATTCATGGTACCGGTGGCGCAGAAGGTGCAACCCGCAGCGCAGCCGACCTGGCTGGAGATACAAAGGGTTCCTCGATCATCCGTAGGAATCCAGACGGATTCGATCGAGAGGCCGTCCTCGAGAAGGAACCGGAACTTGATGGTGCCATCGGACGAGTGCAATTTCTCTGCGGTGATCAGCGGTGATCGAAGCAGTCCAGCGGAAAGCTCCTGGCGAACGGCTTCAGGAAGCGATGTCATCTGAGCGGGGTCGTAGGTTCTGCCTTCGAACAGATGCTGCCTGATTTGCTTTGCCCTGTAACCCGGAAGGTTGTGTTGCTGGCACCACCGCTCGAGGTGCTGGTCGAGGTACTCTGGAGGGAGGTCGAAGAGGTGTTCCGGTGCTGACGATTCGCTCACGATGAACCCGCAACGATTTCGCCTCGTGGGCCGATCAGTAGTTTCCACGGTCCGCTTCGCGTCACATCTGGACCACGCCCCTGGTACAGCACCGTTCCGTCGCCGCGACGGGTGACACGTGCAGCTGCCAGTGTCCACACGATGGAGCCGTCCTGGCGTTGCTCCTCCACGACAGCATGCTGGCCGTCACCGACCCAGGTCAGTTGCAGTGCTCCCTCTTGACGGAAGAACGGTCGCTCAGGGTCGGGGATACGATGGATCCAGATGATGCTCTCTGGTGGCCAGTTGAAGTAGGCTCCGTCGATCTTGAACCGGGTTCGTTTCAGAGTGACCTGGCGATTTCCCACTCGAAGGATGTCTGAGTTGCCTTCATAGAGGTAGCGTGGAGTGAGATTCTCCTCACCGGGGGTCAGTTCGAAACGGAATCGAATGCCACTCCAGTACAGAGTGGGACTCCAGAGAGTCTGTTCCAGTTGAGCGGAGGCAGCACCACTTCCGGAGTTCTGGCGACTCGACGCGACTCCTTCACAGCCGATCTGGAGAAGCAGTGCCAGAGCCAGGGTGAGCCAGGTGAACAGGATCCAGGTCCTGGAGATCGATGAGAACCTGATCAAGGAGTTCCTTGCCGCTGGAGGTGCCGTGTGAAGTGCTCCAGTCGGAGGATCTCGATTCGGAGTTGCTTCAGTTCATATCGCAGTTGCTGGCGTGGTGTTTTCTTGCTGCCGGTGGCTTCCAGAAATTGGCGCTCATCGAGCAGCCCCGCCGCGCACAGCATCACCTGATCGATCTGGCTCTGCTGTTGCTCAGATCCTCTCATCGAGGAGCGTGCTGCATCGTGGCGGATGCGATTTCTCAACGCTCTCAGCGCGATCCATTCCTGTGCATCGAGAGGTTGGCGTTCGATGCTCTGAAACAATTCATCGACATAAGAGATGTTGCGAGCATCGAGGCCAGCGGCAATCAAAGTCGGGATGACGGCGGCGAGAAAGAGGCAGGGAGCCACCCGGGAAGCACGAACCATGAGGGAGTTCCTTCCGCGGACTGTTCGGGCGGCGGCAACGCCCTCTCAGAGGGTACACGATGAGCGCTCCGGGAGCACGGAATCTTCGATCCAGTGCTCCCGGAGACAACAGAGAGGGGTTAGCGTGGACTCTGCTCGCTGCAATTTGGCGTCGATTGCACCGCTTCGGCAGCCAGGGGTAAACCAACATCCCATGAAGTTCTTGTGCCAGTGATTGCGGAGATGGGGCGCACCTTGAAATGAGATTCGGATCGAGCAAAGCAGGGCGATATGCTGCGAAGCGCAGTTTCGATCTGGCGAGTTTGCTGGTCGTGCTTCGCGATCTGACCCTTGTAGATGCGACGGCAATCACTGGAGATCCAGGCATCTGAGATGTCGATGCGTTCTCCTGTGCGATCGCACCGAGGTCTCGGTACCGGGTCTCCATCCAGGATCGCCCTCACCACCGGGTGCAGACTCAGCGGAGTACTCGTCTCATCATGACAGGCGCTACAAAACCAGGTCTGGTGAGGCTGTGTCTCGCCGAGCGTTTGACGCGAACGCTGGCGACAACCGCGGCAGTTCTGCAGGTCATGTTCCAGGTTGAAGTGCAGCCACATTTTTGTGGTTTGAAAGCAACTACTTCGAAACTCGTGTTGGTCTGGATGCTGCAACGTTACTCCTGGGTGGCTTCTTGGGGCCAGTTCTTCATGAGGCTCACCCAGACCACAGCATCTACGATGCCAAACCGTCGAGAATTGTCCTAAGTGCAGGGCCAAAATGGGCTTGGCAGGATGCACTGCCACCAGAGCGAGATCAGCCCGAGAGGGGATTGCCCCAGTTCATGGCAGTTGAGTGAGCAGTATCGATCAGTGGTGCTGCGGGCAACCGTTTCCGGTCTGCGGCGGAAATCTTGCTGTGGTGCCCTGCGGCTGCTTCGCGATGCTGCACGGAGAAGGGAGGCACACTGGATTCCCGGCGTCTGGATATTGACATGAAACGTGACGATGCTGCAGGAGACGGCGAAGAGTGCGCGCAGGTACGCAGTTTCGGGATCACTGAACCGAGGAGATGGAATCGACAGCATCGAAACTGGCCAGCAGAACTGGAATCACTGACGCATCCTCCACGGCGATTATGGCTGTGCGGACAGGTTCCCGGCTGCTTGCCGACAGTCGCCATCGTGGGGAGTCGAAAAGCGTCTGTTGCTGGCCTCCGGCTCGCTTTCGAAATCGCTTCTGAACTGACTCTGAGCGGATTCAGGATCGTCAGTGGCCTCGCTCGCGGTATCGATGCTGCAGCGTTGGAGGGTGCGGTGTGCAGTGCTGCACGGGGCGGGCCTGCTCCGCTGGTGGTGCTGGGAAATGGTCTACCCGCGATCTATCCACCAGAGAATCAGCAGTTGGCTCGTCGAATCATCGACCTGGGTGGATCTCTGATGAGTGAATATCGACCAGGGACTGCGCCGTTGCGACATCACTTTCCGCGCCGAAATCGTCTCATCAGCGGCTGGAGTCTGGCAGTGGTCGTGGTGGAAGCGACCCGGAAATCAGGATCGATGGGGACTGCATCTCATGCACTTGATCAGGGGCGAGAGGTGTGCGCTGTTCCCGGGCCAGTTCTGCCTGGAACACACGATGGCTGCCATGATCTGATTCAATCCGGCGCTCATCTGGTCACCTGTGCCCGCGAAATCATCGAGATCTGTGGCGGCATCGCAGAGGGGGCGGCAGTCTTCGAGAGAGGGTTTCGAGGCGACAGGGTCGAGATGAAGTGCCTCCTGGACGATCATCAACTCACTCTGGACCAGGTACATCTGGTGACCGGCTGGACTCCGCTGCGATTGTTGAGGGCATTCTGTGCCCTGGAGAGCCAGTGCAGCCGGTAGTTGTCAGAGACAGGTGTAGTTGCTGCACTCCAGAATATCGTCGGTCGGATCGGCGCTGCAGTCGGGTGCGGTGGGTTGGGGGAGCGGGGGAGAGCCAGCGAATAGCCGCGACAGAATCCTCACGGGATCGCCGATATCGATGGCCCCGTCATCATTTGCGTCGCAGGAGTCATCGCAAAGAACAGGGCCAGCGCCGGTGAAGAGGACGCCCAGGACAAAGATGGGATCTCCGATATCGATGGCTCCATCGGTGTTGCAGTCGCCGCGAGTGAAATAGGGGTCGTCGACGACGATGATCTCACTGGCGTTGGAGAAAGCAGGGTAATACGCCGCACCGCTGGCGGACGAGATGAGATTGACCACTGCTGGAATCCCGAGGTCATCTGCAAAGGAGAGGATGTCTCCAGCAGGAGGATTGTCAGGATCGATGGCTCCATCGGCGTAACTGACGTGAAAAACCGGTGCCGCCGTGGCAAAATCGAGCGTTTCTTGCAGCATGAAATCGAACACGACAGCAGCGGTGAAACCAGCCGGGTACAGGCTGATCTCGAGAAAATCGGGTCCCGACTGGCCATTGAGCTGCTCGAGAAGGGTCGAGCCGGTCACCTCGATGGGGGTCAGCAGTGCCGAGTCGTTCCGGACACCGATCGACAGGCCACCACATTCGATGAGCGCTCCGCTCGTTTGCTCGATGAAGACCTCCGCTTGCGTCGCGGATCCCACCATCAAGGCAGGGATCTGGAAGGTGAATGGCGGCGCACTGGACGCGACGCTCAGAGATACATTGCTGGACTCCATCAGGTGGCCGAAGTCTGGAGCCTGAACATCTGCGAGGGGGCCTCCGATTCCATCGGTGGTCCAGCCCTTTGCCTCGACCATGACACGGGGGGCTCGACGATAGATGAGGCGTGCTTCGATGTTGACTTCACCGATGATTCCGGAGATATCGAAATTCGCTGTGGTGACATCGGTGGTCAGGGGTGGAATCCGCGTGTCAACGACGATGGATGTTGCCTCGGTGAAGAGCACTCCCTGGGTACCGGATGCGTCCTGGTTGATCTTGGCGAATAGTTTTCCAGGGAGCCCTGAAAATTGACCGTTGGCGGGATCGCCGATGCCTCCGAGCGAATGAATCGTATCACCTGAAATTTGACCCAGTATCTGATTCCCTGGGCCCACCGCTTCGACCTTCAGGATCATGTTTCGAAGTGTGACTCCGGTCGGGACCGAGTGCCCCGTCTGGTCGTTGACGATTTGAACCTCAACCGAGACCTCGTCGCCGATTTGCTGGGCACTGACGGTCATGGTCACGGCATTGTCGAGGAAAGCCGGGGTAGTGCCCTGGATGTCATGGCTGTGTACCGTCGTGGGATCTCGCAGCAGCGGTGGAAACATCGCTGCGCAGGCATCGATGGGAACATCGGAATAGGGGGGCATGTGGCAATCGACGCAACTCTGGTACAGGGGATTCTGAACATCTCCATAGGGAGAGTTCTTCCATTCGGAGTAGGTTTCCTGTGCAGGCACACTGCTCGGCTCGTTGAAGTCGTTGTCATGGTCGGGGTCGTTATTGTACTCGTGGCAGACTGCGCACGCCTCTGCAGCCAGTTGTGGCTGATAACTACCCCGCATCTGATTGAAGAGTGCGAAATCGACATCACCGAGAAGACCGTACATCACCTGCTCGATCAGACCGCTGGTGTCCGGGCGTGTCACAGTGACCGCTCCGGGGATGAAGCCGGTGGCATCGATCTGGCTTTCATTGACATCCGCGATCTTGTGGCACGCCTCGCATGAGACTCCCCTGCGTTGCGCATCGGTGAGGGGGCCTGAGAGAGGGTCGAGTGGTTGCAGGGGATTGCCGATCCAGCCTTCGGGTTGATGGCAAGCGGCACAATGTCCGGAGGGGTCTGCGCTGGCATGGACGGAATCGGTGGTGTAGACGAAGCCGCCATTACCGCCCGCCGTTGCGGAGCCATCGAAGAGGTCGTAGACCCAACTATTGAGTCCAGTCAGCGCCATCCTGGAAGGCTCCCACTGGGTGAACTGAGTCGGGTGACACACAGAACACTGATCAGGAATCACGAATGCGTAATTGGGATCGTCTGCACTGGGAACCGGGTCGAGTAAGATCTGCACAGCCGTTGCTGGTGGACTGATGACGATGGTGCCGTTGTAGTAACCCTTGCTGGCACCGGCGATGACCAGTGCGGTTCCGCTGACTCCGTCGAGTGTGAAGGTGCCATCTGGCGCGGCAGTGGTTTTTTGCGTGGTTGCCTGGAGAGTCACCAACGCTTCGCCAATCGGCAATCCTGAGGCGCTGTCGAGCACCGTTCCCGAGACCTGACCCGATGCCACGGTGGTGCCGATGAGAAGTGCCAGCAGCACGACCAGCAGCGCATGAGCGTGGCCGATAAGTGGATTGCAGGAGAACCAATGACACCTGTGCATCGTGGGATGACCTCTGAAATATCGGTGTGTGAGAAAAGAACCCTCGGGCTGTGCTCCATCGTAACGATTTCGATCGTGGTAGCCATATGAACGCCAGATAAGCCCCATGGCTTCCGTCGATGCAGGGTCCGGGAGGACGAATTCAGCGGATTGTCGTAGAATTAGACGGGAGTACGGCGATCTCCCCTGAGACGGAGCCCCGTGGCCAACTCTGACCCATCCAGAACGGACCGGCCGATAGCAGGCCGATTTTTCCCTGCAGCCTTGCTCGGGCGTGGCGGCATGGGTGAGGTGTGGCACTGCCGGGACCGGGTGGTCGTCGAGGATGTGGCTCTCAAGCGAGTGGCTCCCGAGGATTCATGCGGGCCGATCGGGGATCGCCATCGACGGGAGTTCGATCACCTTGCCCGACTGCGTCATCCCTCGATCCTGGCGGTGAAGGAGTATGGCATCGATCCCCGCGATGGGGCTCGGTGGTTCAGCAGCGAGGTGCTTGCCGGTCCCGTCTCTACGGAATTGACCGGCACCCTTTCCCTGGATGACTGGCTGGAGATGAGTCGGCGATTTCTTCGCGCGCTCGCATTCATGCATCGAAATGGGTGGGTACATGGAGACATCAAATCGGACAATATCCGCCTTCGACGGCCGCTGAGACCAGGCGATCCACCCGATCCGGTGCTGCTCGATTTCGGGCTGTGCCAGCAACAGGGTCAGCCTCCAGAGGAAAAGATCCTGGGTACTCCTCACGCGATGCCTCCCGAGCAATGGCTCGGAGAAAGACCGGATGCGCGGGGGGATATCTATTCGGCGGGTGTGCTGCTCTATCAGTGGTGGTGCGGTCATCTTCCATTCGAACAGAAGGATCGCTCTCAACTGGGGAAGGCCCATCTACAGGAGGATCCCGCGCCTCTGAGGGAGTTCAGAGGTGGGCTTCCAGAAGCTGCCATCGTCATCATCGACAAGATGCTCAAGAAGCGCCCCGATGATCGACCGCATGAAGCGGGTGAAGTACTCGCGTTGCTGGAGCGAGTGTTTCCTTCGGCTGAGGAGGGGTGTGTGGTGGAGTCCGTGCCCTCATTGGTGGCTCAACTGAGATATCCAGGAGTCGGTGAGGAATTGCCTCGGTTGGTGCTAGAACAGATCCTTCGAGTCAAGGATGTCGGTGGAGTCGTCCTTCATCTTCATCGGCGCGAAGGGGATCGCCGCAAGATCACGAATCGTGTCGAGGTGGAACTGATGTCACGGGGACTTCCGGTGATGGGCGTTGACGCCGCTACCGATGCTCCAATTCAGCATGTCATCAGGTCAATACCCCCTGGATCCAGAAGCGTGGTGATCAAGGTCGATGCTCCTGACTCCGCGACCCAGACGATGCAGCAAGCGATGCAGACGACCGAAGTGTCGGGCTGCAAGTTGATCTGGTGGCTCCACTGTTCGATTTCTCCTGGAGGATTTCTGGGAGAACTTCTCGCCATGCGCTCGCACCGGGTGATCTGCACCGACGATGGGGCTCCCATCGACCTCGCTGAGTGGCTGGCCAGGGCGCTGCCAGGCGCCACCGTGGGATCAAAACTGCACAGTCGCCTGCAGCGCTGGGGTGCAGGAAGTCCCTCCATCTGGGAGCGCATCCTGATCGGGAGGGTCGTTGCTGGTGATCTGGCCCACGACGGTCGGCGCTGGATCTGGCAGCAACCGAACTCCCATCCGGAAGATCGCTGGCGGGATCGTGTTGTCGAGCAGGTCCTGCACCTCGAGGAAAACAATCGGTCAATGCTGGAAGCTCTCGCCATCGTCGGCGCTCCTGCAACAGCATCGGAAGTGGCCACTGTTGCGGGCATCGATCGTGGACTGGTTCCGTCGGTGGTCTCGGGGCTGGTTCAGAAGAACTGGATTCGCCTCGATGGGGCACTTCACTGGCGAGAGCCGTTTCAGGCAGAAGGGGTGCTGGTAGCGATCGATCCCGGTCGCCGGAAGGTGATGCACGAGAGGGCATCGGGACTTCCTCAGCGCGATGCTCTGGATCGAGTGCGCCATGAGATGAGTGCGGGGAATCCCGAACAGGCGGCTCTATTGCTGGAACCGTGGTTCGAAGATGAGGCGAAGCGCACCAGAGATGCTGGCAGGTTGGCCAGTTTGCTGACACCGCTCGTCGATCTGCTCAGGGACCACACTCAGGCCAGGTGGGCAGATTTGCTGGGGCAAGTCGAGGATCAACTGGGAAACGCAGCCCATCGTGATCGTGCATGGCGAGTTGCAGCCAACTGGCATCAGCGCGGCACCCTGACCGCGTTGCGATTGGCACGCCTGAGAGCCCACACGACCCGTCGCGATGGAGATCCCCAGCAGGCGCTAGAGATTCTCGACGACGCCTCTGAATCGTCGCCAAGTCAAGAACACGAGATCGAGCGTGAGCGGATCCTGGTCGCGATAGAAAGGTCTCGTATCCTGAGAGCACTGGCGCGCCGAGGAGTATCATCGGCTCCGATACTGCAGGTGGAGGTGGGTGAGGACGCACAGGATCTGGTCGAAGAGACTCTCCTGGAACGTTGTCGCTGCGCACTGGCAAGAGGCGCTAGGCTACAGGCCATCGACCTGGCGCGTCAGGTGATCGATTCTCCAGCATCAGAAATCAGGGTGCGCCACATCGTGGAAGCGCAGTGTCTTCGTGCGCGGGCGATGGAGGACCTGAGATCCTTGCGGATCTGGAGTCGCTGGCACCATCACCTGTGCCTTCAGGAGTCGAGGCGAGAGGGTTCCATCGTCGCGGGGATCCAAGCTGCTGAAGCATCGCTTCGACTGGGAGAGGGAGCGCTGGCACTCTCTGAAGTCACCGGACTGATCGAGCAAGCGAGACTTCATTGCCGGGGACAGTTGCCCCGGGCCCTGTTGCTGATGGCTCGCTGTGAGTCGGGTGCTGGCTGGATCCGCGCTGCTTCTCGTTGCCTCGAGGAAGCCCTGACCCTCGACGGATCTGCAGGAATCGTCGCCTGGGAGGGGAATCTGCTCGTCGCCGCTTCAGAATGGGCGGCGGGTCGTCCCTGCACCGCGCGTCAGATCCTCGAAGCAACACCCGTGTATCGAGCGCCTCATGAGAAGGAGTCGGTCGACGTCCATGGGCGTCACCTGATTCTCGAGAGCCGATGTGCCTTTTCGATGGGGAATCCCTCGGAAGCGCTGAGCATCCTGGATCGGGGCATCACTTCATTGCGACTGCGCGGAACGGATCGAGACCTCGCACCGTTACGTCGAGAGCGCGCCAGCTTGCTGGAGCGCCTCGGACAGAGTGCGATGGCCCAGACGGAAAGGCGCCGGATCGCCGCCGGAGTGATTCCGGAACCGGGAACCGATCCGGAGCCGGTCGGATTTCGAAGGGCCAGAAAAGCTCTGGATAGACGCGGAGTGCTGTTGAGGCGACGTCAGCATCAGGAGGCCAACAGGTACCTCGAAGTGGCCGCGCTCGACGCCCTGCGTCTGAGGGCCCAGCCGATGTCGACCTTGCTGACGCTCGAGCGAAACAACGAAGCGGCCCCGGCGGAAAAGGAGCGAATCGCTCGCAGTGCCTGGAGGAGGCTGTTGAAACTGGAATCACGTGAGGGCCACGCGGCCGTGTTGCTGTGGTGGGCGAGGGCCAGGGAAGAAGCGGGAGACCATGTGGCGGGCCAGCGGCTGCGCCAGGCGGCTCTCCGCGAGGTCGATCGATGGCGGCTGCAGAGCCCGGCAGGGACACGGTGGCGAGAACTGGCAACGCTGCTCGGCGTCGCAGATCTTGCCTCGGGATCAGTTTTCGACATGGGTGGCCGAAGCACCTCACTGGCGTAGAATCTCACAGAGGCAGACAACTACCGATCGGGAAAGAGGAGTCGAGATGCTGAGAAGCCATACCTGTGGTGAACTTCGAGCCGCACACGTTGGCCAGGAAGTCACCCTTGTCGGCTGGATTGATACCGTGCGTGATCATGGGGGACTGCGCTTCATCGATCTTCGAGATCGATATGGACGCACGCAGGTGACGTTGTCCCCGGACTCCATCGATGTCAACTCGCTGGAATCCCTCCGTTCTGAGCAGGTGCTTCAGGTGGTGGGACGAGTCGAGGCACGTCCCGATGGAATGAAAAACCCGCGTCTGGAAACCGGTGAGATCGAGCTGATCGGCACCACTGCTTCGATACTGGGAGACTGTCCTCCGCTCCCCTTCGATTTCTCTCGCGGCGACCAGGTAAATGACGAACTGCGCTTTCAGTACCGTTTTCTGGACATGCGCCGAGCCGAGGTTCAAAAGCGCTTTCAATTGAGGTCCGATCTTCAGCATGAGATCCGTAATTACCTGCACCAGCTGCGATTTATCGATCTTGAAACGCCGATGCTGACAAAGAGCACGCCGGAAGGCGCCCGCGATTTTCTGGTTCCGAGTCGACTCAATCCGGGTGAGTTGTATGCGCTTCCCCAGTCTCCTCAGATCTTCAAGCAACTCTTCATGGTTGCCGGATTCGACCGTTACATGCAGATCGTTCGTTGTTTCCGCGACGAGGACCTGCGAGCGGACCGACAGCCTGAGTTCACGCAACTCGACCTTGAAATGGCATGCGTCGAGGAAGATGACGTCATCGAACTGCTCGAGGGGCTGATGGCTCATGTCGTTCAAGCACTCACCGGCAAACAGGTCGAGACTCCATTTCGCCGCATCTGCTACGAGGATGCGCAACTTCGCTATTCGAGTGACGCACCCGACCTCAGAAGTGACCTGGAGATCTTTGAGCTCTCCGATCTGGCGCTTGAGATGGGATTCAAGGTCTTTTCGGGGGCTGTCGAGGCAGGGGGTGCGGTCCGCGCCATCCGCGTGCCCGGTGGGGGTGAATGGTCGCGCAAGGAGATCGAATCGCTCGAGGCCATCGTCAAGAACCAGGGTGCAGGAGGTCTCGCCTGGATGAAGAGGAGTGATCAGGGCCTGGCAGGTCCTGTCGCAAGATTTTGCGAGAACGAAGCTGGCGCAGCGCTCGTCGAGCGAAGCGGAATGGAGGTGGGAGATCTGTGCTGCTTCGTAGCAGACGCCTCGAAGCGCATCGTGATCAACTCACTGTCATTTCTTCGCAAGGAACTGGCGAATCGCCTCGGCCATCTGAAACCAGGTGCCCTCGAGTTCTGCTGGGTCACGGAATTCCCTCTCTTCGATGAAGATGAAGAGAGCGGCCTCCCGGTGCCCTGTCACCACCCCTTCACATCGCCAAATCCCGAGGATCTGGAGCGACTCGAATCGGCGCCGCTGTCGGTTCGCGCTCGCGCTTACGACCTGGTTCTCAACGGCTTCGAGGTGGGGGGTGGAAGCATCAGGATTCACCAGAGAGATCTCCAGGAACGAGTTTTCGAGGCGATCGGGCTGAGCCACGAAGAGGCGCAGAGTAAATTCAGTTTCCTGCTGGAGGCGCTGAAATACGGGGCTCCACCACATGGTGGTATCGCTCTCGGGATCGACCGCCTGGTCATGATCCTGGCGGGGGATGAGTCGATCCGTGAGGTGATCGCCTTTCCCAAGACGCAGCGCGGCACTTGCCTGTTGACGGGGGCACCGACCAGCGTATCCGGTGCTCAACTCGACGAGGTGGGGCTGCAATTGGCCCCCATCGATGAGCCGGATGCTGAGCCGAACGAGGGTGAGAACTGCTGAAGCGAGAGAGGTCTGCCCCCGGAGCGCGTTTTTTTTCACAACAACCGTGTAATTCGGGGTTTCCGACTTGCCATCAGACCCCTGTACGGTGTATCCATCGGAGTTCCCAGAGGCCAGAATTGGCCGATCTACCACACCAGCATGCAGTGATCTGAGGAATCGAGAAGGAGGACCGACATCGCCGAGCAGACCAAGTACCGGATCATCGACAGGCCCGCACCGGGGCAGGTACGCCTCATCGACGACGAGGGGAACCAGGTCGGTGTTGTTGAACTGAATGCCGCGCTGGAAATGGCGCAGGAACGAGATCTAGATCTGGTCGAGATGAACCCCAATTCAGATCCGCCATTGTGCAAGTTGATGGATTTTGGCAAGTTCAAGTACGATCAGTCAAAGAACTCGAAGCAGGTGCAAAAGGTCCGCAAGATCAAGGAAGTGAAACTGAGGCCCAAGACAGAACGACACGATCTGGATGTCAAACTGAAAAGGGCTCGAAATTTCCTCGAAGATGGCCACAAGGTTCTGGTGACGATGGTTTTCAGGGGGCGTGAACAACGGCACCCTGATCTGGGCCGAGATGTGCTTCTCAGGTTCTTCGGTGAACTCGAAGAACTGGCAAAGATGGAACGTGAGCCGGTACAAGAAGCAAGAAACCGGATGGCGATGGTGCTGGCAAAGAGGAAATGAGCGATCCCCCTCCCTGTGAGGGTGACGCGCCTGGAAAGGGGCCCCGGTGGCCAGAAAAACTCACAAGCCGCACAAGGGCCTGCAGAAGCGGGTCAAGGTGACGGGGACCGGAAAGATCAAGCGCCACCGCGCTGGAAAAAGCCATCGGATGGGACCCTGGAACGCAACCAGGGTTCGTCGCGGTCGCCGATCAGAAATCTGCGCAGATTGCGACGCAAAGGTGATCAAAGCACTGCTCGGGATCGGCTAGTTGCCAGATCCGTGGTGCGTAGCGTGAGAAAATTGTTACTAACATCGCGCCGGATGGCGCACCGGCCGGCAATTCCAGGGATGACGGACCAGTAGGTCCCGAGCGAATCGATCTCGATTCCTCCTGCGCGTTGCCCACGGAAAGGGAAGTTCGATGGCACGGGTACGTTTTGGCGTCGCTCGTCACCGCAAACAGAAGCGGATTCTCAGAAAAGCTAAGGGGTTCTTCGGAGCCGCAAGCCGGCAGTACCAGACTGCCAAGCAAACCATCATCCGGTCTGAAGCCTTTGCGACACGGGATCGGCGGGTTCGAAAGAGGATGATCCGGCGTCTCTGGATCACACGGATCTCTGCAGCTTGTGGTCAGAACGGCATCTCCTACAGCCGTTTCATTCATGGACTCAAGTGTGCCAAGGTGGATCTGGACCGGAAAATGATCTCCGAGTTAGCGATCCGTAACAACGAGGCCTTCGTTGCGCTCGTCGGGATTGCCCGCGGCACGCAGCAATGAGCGAGGGATCCCAGGTGGATCTAGAAACCATCCAATCCGAGGCCTTGCAGGCGATCGAGTCGGCGTCAGACGCCTCAGGATTGGAACTGGTTCGCGTTGGCGTGCTTGGCAAGAAGGGTTCCCTCAAGCAGATTCTCCGCTCACTGGGTAAATTGCCTCCTGAGGAGCGCGCTTCGTTCGGGGCTCGCGCAAATGTCGTCAAGGACACTGTCGAGGCTGCACTGGCGGCGGCACGGGAACGCCTCGGGGGCCCTTCTGCAGCCTCTGCCACCTCGAGGGGGATCGCCCAGACGGATGTCACTCTTCCCGGTCGAATCCCACATCGTGGCAGCAGGCATCCGGTACAACTGGTCGCCTCAAGGATGATCAACATCTTCGGCAACCTCGGTTTCCAGGTCGCTGACGGCCCCGAGGTGGAAGACGAGTGGCATAACTTCACCGGCTTGAACATCCCGGTCGATCACATCGCCCGGGATCCCGCAGAGAATTTCTTCCTCGAGGACGACCTTCTGATGCGCAGCCAGACCTCCACTGTCCAGGTTCGCGTCATGGAGAGTACGCCACCGCCATTGCGTATCATCGCACCTGGAAAAGTGTTTCGACCCGATACCGTCGATGCGACCCATTCCTACATGTTCAACCAACTCGAAGGTCTCGTCATCGATGAGGAGATCAACTTCGGGCACCTCAAAGCGACCCTTTTGAGCTTTTTTCAGCAACTACTGCAGGAAGAAGGAATGAAGTTGAGGTTGAGGCCATCATTTTTCCCCTTCACCGAGCCCAGTGCAGAAGTAGACCTGTTCTGGCGCGGTGATTGGATGGAGATGGGAGGCTGTGGGATGGTCGATCCGAATGTCCTGGAAGCGGTCGGTATCGACCCAGAAAAGTGGACAGGCTTTGCATTTGGTCTTGGAATCGAGCGGGTGGCGATGGCTTCCTACAACATTCCAGATATCCGTTACCTCTACGAAAATGATGTCAGGTTTCTCCAGCAATTCTCCTGATGGAGAAGGGCAACTTAAAAACCGGGAGTATATGTAATGAAGGTGTCGCTCGACTGGTTACGAGATCATGTTGAGATGGATCTCCCTGTCGAAGATGTAGCGAACAAACTCACCATGTGTGGTCTCAATTGCGAGGCCATCGAAACGCATGGGACGGACCATGTACTCGAACTCGAGGTGACATCGAACCGTCCAGATCACCTGGGTCATCGCGGCGTTGCCAGGGAACTGGCCTGTATCCTCGATGTACCACTCAAGCCGCTGGGGCTGGACTTTCCAGAGGTCGCGAAGGACACGGTCGGAAACGCGCTCGATGAAGTCACCAGTATCGAAGTGGATGATGACGATCGCTGTGGCAGGTACACCGCCAGGGTTGCCTTCGATGTTGATGCCGGAGCCAGTCCTGCCTGGTTGATTCGACGCCTGGAAGCGATCGGTCAGAGGTCGATCAACATCGTCGTGGATTTGACCAACTATGTCCTGATGGACCTCGGGCAACCACTCCATGCGTTCGATCTCGACCTGCTTGAGGGGCCAGAGATCATCGTCCGACGTGCTCTCCGTGGAGAACATTTCGACGCCATCGATGGAACAGAGCTGGAACTCGACTCAGACGATCTGGTGATCGCAGATTCTTCCAGGGCCGTGGCGTTAGCCGGTGTCATGGGGGGGACACAGACGGTGGTCAGTGGAACTACACGTCGAATCTTGCTCGAAAGTGCCTGGTTCGATCCCGTCCCGGTTCGTGAGACTTCTCGACGGCTTGGACTCAGCAGTGACTCTTCGCACAGATTCGAGCGCCGTGTCGATGTCGATGGTGCAGATATTGCTTCGCGGCGCTTCTTCCATCTGCTCTGTAGAGAGACTGACGGTAAGGTTCTGGCCGGATGCATGGAAACCACTCGTGATGGCCTCCTCGAAACCCCGCCAGCGGTGGCCCTTCGACCTCAACGCATCGAGAAGATTCTCGGTGTTGCGGTTCCGGTCGAGGAGATGAACAGCATCCTGGTGGCTCTGGGATTCGAACGGGTCTCAGAATCCGCCTCTGAGAGCCACTGGGCGGCTCCCTCCTGGCGTGCCGATTGCACCCGGGAAATCGACCTCATCGAGGAAATCGGGCGTATCCACGGTCTCGTGCATGTGCGAGTGATCCCCGAGGATCAGCAAGCGCTGCTGATCGAACGCACCAAATCACTGCTCGAAGGCAGTGGTCACCATGAAGCGCTGACCTTTTCATTCGGCGAGGAGGGGGCCCTGAAGGATCTGGAAGAGTGGTGGTGTATCGGTGATCCGTGGGTGGTGAGAAACCCTGTTCGAGCCAATGAGGGGGTGCTGCGTCGCAGTCTGCTGCCGGGATTGCTCTCATGTGTGCGAGGTAATCGTCTCCACGGTGTCGATAGGGTGCGCCTGTTCGAGGTGGCCCGGGTATTCCATCGCAGAGAAGGTATCGACAGGCCAGTCGAGAAGTTGCATCTGGCGTGGGTCCATAGCATCAATGATCCTGTTGCTGGTGCTGAGCCATATCGAGAGATCCGAGGGATTGCGGATGCAGTGCTGGAGATGCTCAGGCTCAACAACTCAGCACGAAGTTCCATGACATGGAATCCGGTTTCGGGAGGCTCTGGAATGCTGCCAGAAACCGCTGCTGCACTCGACCTGTCGAGCGAGAGGCTCGGATTGCTCGGTGCTGTTTGCATCGATGGAGTGCCCGGTGAAACGTGGTGTGGAGAGATGGATCTCGGAACCCTGATCGACCACGCCGGGTTCAGTCATCGCTACAGAGAGTTTTCTCGTTACCCCGGAGTGCGCCGAGATCTCAATATCGTGGTCGAGGAATCGGTCCTCTGGAGAGACATTTCTTCCGAGGTGGAATCAGCCCAGCTGGATCACTTCGAGGAGTTGACGTTTGTCGATGTTTACCAGGGCAAGCAGGTTCCCAAGGGTCAAAAAAGTGTCACCTTTTCGATGGCGTTTAGAGCTTCCGATCGTTCATTGACCCGTGAAGAAGTGGACGAATCGATCGATGGATTGATGCAGAGGCTCGAGAGCCGCTTCCAGGCACAACTTCGAACCTGATCAACGGATCAATCGTGGATGAGGATCCGGGTGCCCAGGCGCATCCAGGGGAAAAACTCCACCACATCTTCATTCCTCAGCCGAATACACCCTTCTGATCCCATCGAGCCGATCGTTTCCGGGTCGCTGGTGCCATGAATTCCGAGGCCCTGGTGGGACGGGGTATCCTCGAATCCGATCCAGCGCTCGCCCAGAGGGTTTCCCTCGGCACCATAAGCGACGGGAGGTCGACCATCTCGGGGCTGCCACATCGGTTTCTTCTGCACCAGATCGACGATGAAATCGCCACTGGGAGTGCAGTTGTCCTTGCCATGTCCGACCGGAAAACCCTGCAACCAGCGACCATCGATGTACAGGTCCAGCCAGAAATCACTCTTGTCGATATCTACGCTGAAAATCCCCTTCAGGAATTTCAGTTTCTGTCCAGGATGAATCACATCGGTTTTCAGATGGTTCAGTGACCGCAGGGAGTCGACGGTGACCTGGTTGTTTCGGGCGATCCTGGAAAGCGAATCTCCACTGATCACGGTGGCGAAGCCTGCCATCGAGAAGGGACGCTTCGAGATGACCCAGAAATCGACAAGGTTGCGTAACTTCTGTCGAATCGGTGACCGCCATTCGATCTCGTCTGAACTGGAGTAGGCATCAGAGAGCAGTTGCCAGCACTTGACGGCAGTGGTGTCTGTATCGAATCCGATCTCATCTGCGATGACGAGGCAGGCCTCACCGTAGCCGGCGGTATCAGGTCCCGATGCGATGATTTGTTGGGCTATTCTGATCTCCTCTGTACCCCGTGCTTCTCGCAGCAACAAGACACGGGCTGTAGCGGAATGATCGACATCAGCTTCCTCGATGCGATGGAGGATTCCCAGCGCCTCACCCACGTTACTCGGATTTTCGGAGGCCAGGAGAACCTGGGCCAGTCGGATGCGCGTGCCGTCATCCGGGTTCGCTTGCAACTGGCTTCGCAATTGTTGTATCTGATCAGATTCGATATCGGAAGCATCGGGCTGCAAAACGGTGTCGACGGGATCGATGGGGGCTGGATCGGCAGTGTTCTCCGTTGACGTTGAACTGGAGCCAGAATTTGTCTGTTCGCTGGTGGTACTGCTTTCGTCCATCTCGATCAAATCTGCTTCGAACCAGATGGAGTATCCCCACCAGACTCCACCTGCGATGATGAGAAGTAAGAACACAGTACGCATCGGCCCCCCGCCCCAGGATAATTTCAGAGTTGTTTTTCATCCGGGCCGACGCATCAGCGGTGATCCGGATGGTCAATCATTCTAGGCCCACACGTGGGCAGTTGCCAGAGAGCCGATGACCGATCAGCCGAGGATGGTTTCTACCGAGAGCCTCGAGAGGTTCACCAGCCAACCAGGGAAGATGCCGATGGAAACGGTCGCGATGGCACAGACAGCCACGGTAAAGATCACGCCCCAGGGTGCCGGAACCAGGTCGAAGGAAGATCGTGGCTCCCGGAACCACATCGCTACCACAGGCCTCAGGTAATAGTAGACGCTGATCAAGGTCGTGATGATCGCAATCAGCGCAAGGGTGAGGAATCCACTGCTGACCGCACCTTGCAGGATCATCAACTTGGCAATAAAGCCGGCAGTCAGGGGTATTCCCGCGAGAGAGATCAACGCGATGGTGAGTCCGATGGCCAGGAATGGGCGATTTCTGGCCAGCCCATCGAGATCACGGACATCATCGCGGTCCGTGCCGACACTGATGGCAGTGATCACTCCAAAAGCGGCCAGGGTGGTGGCAGCGTAGGCGAACAGGTAGAAGGGTATGCTCGCGCCTGCGGAGGCTCCCTCTCCTGATACGACGATCACCAGCGGGATCAACAGGTATCCAGTGTGGGCGATCCCCGAGTACGCCATCATCCGTTTCAGGCTTCGTTGATTCAGTGCAGCTAGATTCCCGAGCAACATCGAAACGACCGAGATGGCTGCGAGGATCTGCGCCAGTTCCTGGCCGCCTCCTGTGAAGAGCAAGAACCTGCACAACGCGAAGAAACTGGACGCCTTCACTGCCACTGCCATCCAGCCGACGGCCAGTGTGGGGGAGGCCTGGTAGACATCTGGCACCCAGGAATGAAAGGGCACGGCGCCGATCTTGAAACTGAAGCCGATCAGGATCAGTAGCGTTCCGATGCTGAAGAGCGAATCTCCCTGGCCATTGGATGCGGCGATGTCAGAGAACGATATCGATCCGCCCGTTGTTCCGTAGATGAAGGCCATCCCCAGTAGCAGAAATCCGCTCGAAAAAGCTCCGAGAACGAAGTACTTGAAGGCTCCTTCGCTGGCGGAACGGTTCTCCTTGAAGTATCCCGCCAGCACATAGACAGCCAGTGACAGCGTCTCGATGGCGACGAACACGGAAATCAGATTGGTGGCCTGGCAAAGAAGTGTCATCGCTCCAGCACAGAAACAGATCAGGGCATAAAATTCTGCGCGATTGTTGGCACTGCTGGCGAGGTATCCGCCCGACATCAGAGTGCAGAAGAGAGCCGTCATCATGACGACGCCGGCTCCCATGCGGCCGAACAGATCGTCGGTCATGGCACCAGCATAGAGTGAGCCAGTCGATGCAGCGGTGCCCTGAACAAAGAGCGCCGCGAGAGCCAGCAGCAACCCCGCACCACCTATCATGGCCAGGTGAGTCTTTTCTGATCGGGTATCGTCGCCATTTTTTCCGAGATCAGAAAAGAGTTGCACAAGGCCGGTGATGAATAGAATCCCGGCCGGGAGTATCGCCAGGATCTCGGCTCGGGAGATGGTGAGTTCCAACTTGGGCTCCTAACTCTTCAGCATCTCGACATAGAGGACCAGTGTAGGCTTCACCATGTTGATGAATGGAGCCGGGTACAATCCGAGCCAGAACATCATGACGACAAACGGGAGCAAGTAGATGATCTCTCTGACGGAGAGATCAGCGACAGTCCGGTTCTCCTCATGGACGATCGGGCCAAACAGGAACCGTTTGACCATGTTGAGCAGGTAGAGCGCTCCCAGAACGACGCCGGTGGAGGCGAGTACTCCCCAGAGCGGAAAATCTCTGAATACCGCAAACAGGATCAGAAACTCACCGACGAAACCATTGAGTCCTGGAAGGCCGATGCTCGACAGTACCGCGATCAGGAAGAAGATGGTGAACATCGGGATCACCTTTGCGAGACCACCATAATCCGCCAGCTCTCTGGTATGCCTTCTCTCGTAAATGATGCCGATCATCAGGAACAGCATCCCGGTCGAGAGTCCATGATTCACCATCTGGAGGATTCCTCCGGTGATCGCTTCGACGCTAGGAATGAAGCAGGCGAGCACCACGAAACCGAGGTGGCTGACCGAGGAGTAGGCGATCAATTTCTTGATGTCATTTTGAACAAGAGCCATGCAGGCACCAAAGATGATGCCGATAATGGCAAGCCAGCACATCACTCCTTGAAGATCAAAGGCTGCGTCGGAGAAGAGCGGAATCGAGAATCGGAGCAGCCCGTAGGTCCCCATCTTCAATAACACTCCAGCCAGCACCACCGATCCGGCTGTGGGAGCCTGGACGTGTGCATCGGGAAGCCATGTGTGGAGGGGGAACAGAGGCACCTTGATGGCAAATGAAAGGGTGAATGCGGAGAACAGCCAGAATTGCTGGTCGGGACCGAGCGGATGGGTGCTGCGGATGCGCTCCAGCATCAGGGGCAGATCAAAGGTGCCGGTGTGCTGGTAGAGGTACAGGATGGCGAGGAACATCAAGAGACTTCCGACCATCGTGTAGATGAAGAATTTGAGCGCCGCGTAGATCCTCTCTCGACCGCCCCAGATCCCGATGATGAGATACATGGGGATCAGCATCGCCTCATAGAAGAAGTAGAAGAGGATCAGGTCGAGAGCCAGGAAGGCACCGATCATTCCGGTCTGAAGCAGTAACAGGGCAATCTGGAACTCCTTGACCCTGTCGTCGATCGCACTCCAGGTGCTCAGGAATACCAGTGGCATCGAGAAACTGGTCAGCAACACCAGAAGTACCGAAATACCGTCGACACCGAGGTGGTAGCTGATACCGAGAGATTCTATCCATGTGTGCTGCTCTTCGAGTTGCATCGTTCCCACCGCATTGTCGAAGTTGCCGATCATCAGGAGCGAAAAGAGCAATGTCAGGCAACTGATCATCAGTGCTGCCTGGCGCAGCAGTGCCTTGTTGTTGCGATCGACCAGCGAAAGCAAGATCGCACCGACCGCCGGGGTCATGGTGATCAGGCTCAGAACCGGGAGGTTGAAAGATTCGAGTTCCGGAATCACTGTGCACCTCCTTGCCTGAGAAAGTTCAGTAGCATGAAGAGCAGCACCAGCACGCCGCAGGCAAAGGTCAGCAGATATCCAGGAATGAAGCCGGTCTGCATCTTGCGAAACAGGTGTCCGACGTTTCTTGTCAATAATGCTGTTCCGCTGACCAGGATTCCATCGATCAGGATCCGGTCGATCAAGATGAACATCAGGTGACTGATCGTCTCAAAAGGGCGAACGAACACGGAGTTGTAAAATTCATCGACGTAGAACTTATTCGCGGAGAGGCGCCCCAGCAACTGGCCTGGCCCGCTTTCGATGAAGCGTCTGCGCAGATCCTTGCCCTTGCCGTAACAGTGAAATGCGAGCAGCAATCCAGATCCTGCGATGAGAAGACTCAGGATCATGCTTTGCCACTCGGCTGCATGGAGGGCATGGAGAGCCTGCTCTGTTAGCCCCTCATGGCCCTGCTGAAGGCCTGTGAAGTGACCCAGCGATGCGTGGCCACCGAGGAACTCGGGGACATTGAGGAACCCACCGAGGGCGCTGGCGATGGCAAGCACCAGCAGCGAAAGGCCGATCCAGCCGCCGGGTTCGTGAACCTTGCCCTCGAGGTCGGGATCGATACGGCTCTCGCCCCAGAAGGTCATGGCGACACACCTGATCATGTAGAAGGCGGTCATCCCTGCGGTCAGGAATGAGATGCCCCAGAACAGCATCGCTGCACCGGATCCACCCAGGAAGCCCTGCTCGAAGCCGGCAAATAGAATCTCATCCTTGGAGAAGAACCCGGCCAGCGGCGGGACTCCTGCGATGGCCAAAGTTCCGACGAGAAATGTTAGATGGGTAAAGGGTAATTGCTTTCGAAGCCCTCCCATCTTTCTCATGTCTTGTTGGTGATGCATGGCATGGATCACTGAACCGGAGCCAAGAAACAGCAAAGCCTTGAAGAATGCGTGAGTCACGACATGGAAAAAAGCAGCTGAGAAGGCGCCAACCCCGATGGCGAAGAACATGTATCCCAGTTGGCTCACTGTCGAGTAGGCGAGCACCTTCTTGATGTCGTTCTGGCCGAATGCGATGAGTGCCGCAAGTAATGCGGTGCAGGCACCGATTCCAGCGATGAGCGTGAGAGCCGCAGGGGCCGCCTGGAACAGCGGCATCAGGCGACAGCACAGGTAAACACCGGATGTCACCATGGTGGCTGCGTGAATGAGTGCCGAGACAGGTGTCGGTCCAGCCATCGCATCGGGTAACCATACATAGAGGGGAATCTGGGCACTTTTACCGGTAGCACCGATGAACAGAAGCATCACGATCGTGGTGACCAGGCCGACCGACCCCAGCAACGGTATCGTCAGCGTTTGCGCCGCCACCGCCTGGATCTGGTTCACATCGGTGAGCGCAGACATGGCGAGAGTGCCGAAGTGTGTCAGGCAGAGGAAGATTCCCAGCAAGAAGGCGAAGTCGCCGATGCGGTTCATGATGAAGGCTTTGCGACCTGCCGCGCAGTTGGCGTCATCTTCGTACCAGAACCCGATCAGCAGATAGGAGCAGAGTCCCACGCCCTCCCAGCCGATGAACATCAGCAACAAGTTGTCGCCGAGCACCAGCAGCAGCATGAATGTCATGAACAGGTTCAGGTAGGCGAAATAGCGGTGGTACCCCGGATCTCCGCGCATGTAACCGATCGAGTAGAGGTGAATGATGGATCCGACACCGGTGATCACCAGGCACATGACGGCGGCGAGGCCATCGAAGTGAAGTGAGAACGGGATCTCGACGAGGCCATCGATCCAGATCCATGGGAATCCATCCCAGTGCTGGGGCGACCCCACGTCAACGACATGCCTCCAGGCTCTGTAGGAGATGAGAAAAGAGATGATCGGCAACCCGCAGGCGATCGCCGAAACTGCCCGGGTACCGATCCTGCGTCCCAGCAGCCCGTTGAAGACGAAGCCGAGAAAGGGAAGTAGAGGTATCCAGAGGAGATGGATGTCCAAGTCTGTCCCCCTAGCCGTTCAACTGGCAAAGTTGGCGAAGATCGATCGATTTCCAGCGGCGCCAGATGACCAGCAGCAGCGACAGGCCGATGGCCGCTTCAGCAGCGGCCACGGCCAGCACCATCAAGGTAAAGATCTGGCCGCCGTGTTCCCCTGAGAACGCAGTCAGTGCATGGGCGCGCCCGAAGGAGACGATGGCGATATTGACCGCGTTGAGCATCAGTTCGAGTGACATCAGGACGACCAGGATGTTGCGCCGGGCCAGCACCCCGTAGGTGCCAATCGAGAAGAGCAAGGCACTCAGATAGAGCAGCGTCGCGAGGCTAAACATCTACGGTCACCTGCCCATCTTCCACGGTCGAGGGTGATCTCGATGTGCTTCTTCTGCGCATCGCCAGGTGTACTGCTCCGATGATTCCTACCAGGATCAGCACAGAGGTCAGTTCGAACACCAGAAGATGGTTATGGAACAGTTCCAGTCCAAAGGATGCGACGGAACCGTGGGAATCTGGAACTGCTGCCAGCGCTGGAATGGACCCCGCCGAGTCCAGCTTCTCGACCTGCTGTGAATGAGAGATGGCAAAACTGAGCAGCGAGAAGATCAGCAGGGCGACACCGGCTGCGAAAGCCCTCTCGGGGGCGCCACCTTCATCGGAAAGATCTCCATCGCGAGGATTGATCAGCATGATGACGAACAGGTAGAGCACCATGATGGCTCCGGCGTAAACCAGCAGCTGCATGAATCCCAGGAACACGGCATCCAGTAGCATGAAGATCACGGCCACTGCAGAAAGCATGACGATGAGGAACAGAGCCGAATAGATCGGGTTTCGCCGGGTGACCACGAGCAAGGAACTCACGGTAGCCACCACAGCAGCCAGTCCGAAAAACAGGTGTTCCATCAAAGGGCTCAACACGGTCTCCACCAGCCTTACTTGCTCTACTCACACCGCAATCAGAGGGAAAGGAGTTTTTCCTTGTTGTAAATTTTTTCGGAACGGGTTAGCGAAGGGATGTTGTAAACAGGTGTCAGTTCGATGGCGTCACAGGGGCAGGCTTCCTCGCACATGCCGCAGTAGATGCATCGCATCATGTCGATATTGAAGAGCCTTGGACGCTTTTCTCTGTCGTCCCAGGGCGCTTCTTCAGCAACGATTTCTATGCAGAAAGCTGGACATGCAGTGGCGCACAGGAAGCAGGCCGTACATTTCTCTCGACCCAGTTCATCTCTCTTGAGGCGGTGTTCACCCCGGTATCCCGGGTAGGGAGTCCGCCTCTCTTCCGGGTAGTGAATCGTGTTGGGCTCATTGCGGAAGATGTGCTTGAGCGTGTTGATCAACCCCTTGGCCACCGGTACCGCGAATTTGGCACTCTTCCGCGGTTCAGTGGTGGAGGTGGTCCGCTCCAGCTTTTGTTCGTTGGCATCCTCTTGGTTTGCCATCGGTCTCCGTTCTAGTCCAACCCTGCTAGGGAAGGGGAATCAGCCATTTCCAGCCAAGCACACCTGCGACGGCTGTCAGGCCAAGATTCAGGAGCGAAATCGGAATGAACACTTTCCAGCCGATGTTCATCAACTGGTCGTACCGAAAGCGCGGAAGTGTCCAGCGTGTCCAGATGAAAATGAAGAGTAACGCGACAAGTTTCAGGGAAAAGATCGCGACGCTGATGCCGATATCCCAGACGGTAGGGGAGGTCGGGATCTCGATCCACGGAACACTCCAACCACCGAGGAACAGTGTGATCATCAGGCCAGACATGGTGATCATCGCCACATATTCACCCATGAAAAAGGTCGCGAATTTGAGACCCGAGTATTCGGTATGAAATCCACCCACGAGCTCCGCTTCGCACTCGGCAAGATCAAAGGGAAGTCGGTTCGTTTCTGCGAATGCTGCCACGACGAAGATCACTGCGGCGATCGGTTGTTGAAACAGATTCCACTGCATCAATCCAAGTGTTCCTGCGGCCCACTGTTGTCGGATGATTTCGTTGAGGTCGACGGTCTGGGCCGTCATCAGGATGGCAATGATGGAGAGGCCCAACGCTACCTCGTAACTGATCATCTGTGCAGAAGCACGAAGGCCTCCGAGCAATGAGTACTTGTTATTTGAAGCCCAGCCGCCAAAGGCGAGCCCGTACACCGAGAATCCCGAAATCGTCAGCAGGAAGATCACGCCGACTCCCAATGAGGCGACCTGGAGATCTATGCCGACCGGGATCACGGCAAAGGCGAGCACGGCAGGGGCGTAGACGAGGAATGGGCCGAGGCGATAGATCCACTTGTCGGAACCTTGAGGTGTGAGATCCTCCTTGAACGCCAGCTTGATGACGTCAGCGAGAGGCTGAAGCAGGCCCGCCGGACCGACGCGATTCGGGCCAATTCGATCCTGAATCCAGGCGCTGATCCTGCGCTCGAAGTAAACCAGGGCGGGCACAATTTGCAGGATCACTGCGAAGATGATGACGGCCTTGATCACGGCAAGCGCGAGTGGAGGCAATTGCATATCCATCAGGCACCTCCCCCAGCACCCACACCTGCGGGGCGGTCGGAAAGTAGCAATCCCGAGGATCCGATATCGCTGTGGTTATGACCGGCGAAGGGAGCGCAAACCTCCGACAACTCCCGGAAAATGCCGGCAGCAGAGAGGCTTCTGGATCGGGTCCCGAGCGCGGACTGCAATGACTGAAGGAGCACAAGTTCGCCGGGAAACGGAGCGCTGAAGGCGATCGTCTTCGCTGACCCAGGTGCCTTCCTTTTCCAGTGGTGCGGTTGCGGGGAATACCAGTGCTGCTCCGTCGAGCCAGTTGCCTTCTTGCACGGAGAAAAGGACGCGAGTTGAGGCCTTTGCCAGCGCAGCACTCCACTCTTGCCCGGGCCCGTCAGAACCTGGGCCACCGCAAAAGGCGACGATCGTCTCGATGGATCCATCGTTGAGTGCACTCCGGAGATGGCTGGCATCTTCACCGAAGACCTGATGACCAAAAATCTGTTCGGCGCCATTTCTATTGGGGTGTTTGTCGGCGCTGATCTTGAACCCGGCTGGGAACTCAGCTGCGGCACCTTGATCTGGCAGCCAGCCCCCGACCAGCGAATCGGAACTGGATGCGGCGAGTGCATGTACGAGGTGCAGCTCTTCGCAGGTGAGGAATGGATCGATCAAGAATGCAACTCGCGGCGAGTTGTCGAGAATCTCGATGAAAGCAGTGATCGATCGGGAAGAATCGAGTGGCCCAGAGGGACTTCTCGCCTCCAGCACACGATCGTCGCTGTAAAGGTGTCTCCAGCCGTAGCGGCCTTCATCGCACATCCACCAGTCATTCACATCCTGATTTTCACGAGGCATCAGTCGCTTGACGAAGCCGTCCAGGGTTTCGACCTCGATATTGCATCCTCTTGAGCAGCCGCCGCAGATGGAGTCCTTGCGTTCCATATTCCAGACCCGGGCTTCGAACTTGAAGTCGTGGGAGATGAGAGCGCCAACGGGACAGATGT
>JYMV01020816.1_pt1 | contig 26412 bp, 20 predicted proteins | sample 338911 | NCBI WGS metagenome assembly JYMV01 (sample SAMN03354496, study PRJNA234377) | hydrothermal vent metagenome | biome: Deep sea; feature: Hydrothermal plumes at the Eastern Lau Spreading Center, Western Pacific Ocean; material: Seawater | place: Tonga | collected 2009 | depth 2000 m m
CCGATTTGATTGAAGCAGAAGTATGGTATGGGTTATGTAAAAAAACAATTATCGATCAGGAAATCAGAAATTTGCGATGCAAATTCATCAGTACTTCTAAGAGTTGTAATCATCAGCTGGTTCTTCTTGGTAATATTTCTTAATGCAGATAAGGCAGCCACAGCCCAGAATCAGATTCCAGTAGATGTAGGGACAGTAGACACAATATACTACCATGATAATTCAATGGGATACTGGTTCACAGCCCCTTCATGCTTTATTCTATCTGGATTTCACATTCCTACGGCAGGGTTGACCCTGTCACAAACGCTGGAGGTGCTCAGGTTCGATTCTATTCCACCTAATTACGAGTCATTCACGGATAATTTTGAATCCCTGGACAATATTCAGGTTTTAGGTGATAGCTCTTTGGTAGATGCTAATATTGCGATATCAGCGGGGGACATTATTGGTATTCTGGGGAGCCATGGTGTTAATGAATTTTCCAACTTCTATCATCGCGGGGATTACAACACCACAATTGCAGGTTCTTCTGTGACTCTGAGAAAGATCTCATTCCCCGGCAACGTCACTCAAGATGAAGCTTTTGAGGTTTCTGCTGATTCAACAGATACTGCACATTTTCAGGTAGTAGAGCTGTATTATGACACGGGTATCACCGCCAGCTTCAGTTACACAATTACATCAGATAGCGTTGCCTTTGTTAACACCTCACCTTTAGGGGACGGTAATACCAGTACCGAGATGAATCCAATTCATGTATATGACATGAACGGAAACTATACAATAACCTTAACCATAAGCAATGAGTGTTTTTCTGATGTAACATATTCATCGATAGTGATAGATGGTATAGATGATCAGAAGTGGCGTAACCCTAAAGTCAGCATTTATCCAAATGTGACCATTGGGCCGTTTTCTGTGGATGTGTACACCCGGGAAAGCGAGCATATTTCAGTGGGAATATACGGGTTAGATGGTCAAACAGTCTCTGAGGAGGCGTTCAGGAAGCCAGCAGGTTTAGAAAAGCGGGTGTTCGATTTGTCTGGTCAGGCAAAAGGTGTGTATTTCTTCAAAGTGACACATGACCGAGGTGTAATGGTAAAGAAGGTAGTTCGCCTGTAAATGTCTTCCGCTGTCACTTATTTCCTGGTTGTGTTTTTGTTCATTTTCCTAAAAGGGGAGGATGCTGCTGATAATGCCTTGTGCTAAGTTCTAATCAATCCACGTCTTCATCCTCACGGTCCTTTTTTTTATATGTATAAGTAATTCCGGGCTGGTTGGTGAACGGGTTGAGCGGTCTCGTCCTGGTAATTTCTATCTCATCATTTTCTTGAACCTCCTTTGTCTTCTTCATCTCATCCATCCTGCGTTTGTCTTCCTCCTCTTCCAACTCCCAGGAATATTTCCTTTTTTGTGGCCCTTCCTTCCTGAAGTAAATTGCAAGAATTAACCCGGCGACAGCGCCCCATAGGTGGCCCTCGTATGACATCTCTGGCCGGATCGGAAAGATGCCCCATACCATTCCTCCATAGAGAAACGTTACCAGCATCGACAAGGCCAGCAGATTGGTGTTCTTCCGTATGATTCCGCTGAAGAAGATGAACGCTGCAAAGCCATAGATAAGCCCACTGGAACCGATGTGGAAATTAGCCCTGGCGCTGGCCCAGATCCATATTCCAGACATTAGATAAGTCCAGAAGTAGATGCGGTAGGCAACAGGCCGATAGAAATAGAATATTCCCAAACTGAGTAAGAGCATTGCCGTGCTGTTATTGATGAGGTGGTTCCAATCGCCGTGAATCAGCGGATAGAGCGCAATGCCTATCAGCCCTTCTGCTGTTCTTGGAAACACTCCATAGTGTGAAAAGCTCACTCCCATGACTTCCTCCCAGATCTTCACCATCCAGATGGTGACAAGGAACAGCAAAGGAAAGAACAAGCTGGAATAGAAATTCTGCTTATCCAGGCTCTTGATATCATCTTGAATATTCCACATGTGTTGATTCCAACCTATAAATTTGTGAATTTGTCTAATTCTAAAATAGATACTATTATTTACAGGGGTGAATTTAGTAATTTAGCCGTCTGTCTTCCGGATTAAGGCCGGTCTAAATTTGTGCCAAAGGATGTTTTATGAAAAATAGTCAGAAAATTGTTGTGCTGAGTGCATTTGTGTCACTCTTTTGTTTAGGTGTTATTGCTGGGCCTGGGGATACTACGGTAGTTCAAACCTTCACCTGGGGTTCTACCCAGAATGCAAAGTTTGTGTTTCCTCCAGAGAACGTCAGCTATGAGAAAATCCTGATGTATTATAATCTCAAGTGTAACCCCAATCAAAATCCTGCTTGTGGGGAGTGGGACTATACCACACATACCTTCTTGTATGATTACCTGGGCATCTACGATTCCACTCAAATGTTTCAGCCCAGCCATGTAGCCAATGGTGCAAGTCCTGACACCTTCATGTATATGATGAATCCGTCATGGGAATACAATGCATGGTGGGAGCAGTTCATTACCTACTCGAGCGTCATCTCTTTTGACTCCAGTATCATTGGCTCCGGCTCATTAACAACTAGCAATCCTTTTGGTTCGAGTGAGTCAGATTCCAGGTCTCAATTCCTGTGGACGGCTGCAGAGCTCAATGGGGCAGGAGTTACGGCTGGTGAGATCACTGGAATGAGATTCAATGTGGATGTTCCAGGGACTGCGATGAAAAAACTCACGGTCAATCTGAAGAATTCCTCTTTCTCTGCACTGGATGGTGACAATTTTGAAAATGGTGGGTTCACGGAAGTCTACTCCAGGAATACATCATTTGCCAGCACCGGTTGGAATACTATCAGCTTTACTTATCCATTCACCTGGGATGGCACTTCCAATGTGGTTGTGGAGATCTGCTATAACAATGACATTCAGGGTTCGGACAACACATTATTGGCAGAAAATACGGGGTTCAATTCCGGGGTGTTCAGCGCGAACACAGAGTATTATCTCAGCTTCAACGGCCCGGATTATGTAAAAGTGCCCCCGAGTGCGTTCTCAGCCGTTAGTGATGAGATCACCATCTCTTTTTGGCAATATGGTGATCCAGCCATTCAACCGCAAAGTGATTACCTCTTCGAAGGGTATGATGCTAATGGTTACAGGGTGGTGAATGCTCATTTACCATGGGGAAACGGTACTGTTTACTGGGATGCGGGCAATGATAATTCATCTTATGACAGGATACTGAAGGCTGCGAATACCGGTGATTATGAAGGACAGTGGAATCACTGGGCGTTCACTAAGGATATCAGCATGGGGCAAATGCGAATGTATTTGAACGGGGCCTTATTCAACCTTGGTGGAGGAAAGAGCAAGGATATGGCTGGTATTTCGCAGTTTAAGATCGGCTCCAATGCGCCTGGAACGAATAGTTACGATGGTTATATTGATGAATTTAGAATCTGGGATAAAGCGCTGGACCAGACAACCATTCAGGATTGGATGTACAAGGATGTCGATGTGACACATCCTGATTATGCCAATTTGATCTCCTATTACCAGTTTAATGAAGGATCAGGCAATACAACGGCCGATGCGACAAGTAGTGGGAATGACGCTTCTCTTTTTGGACTGCCGGGGTGGGGGAATCACGATGGTTGTGCATTGATGCGCAACTTCCAGGTGACAATGCTGAGGCCCAATGTGATTTTTGAGCAGGGTGTTTATGTTTCGACAGTGGACTCTGTACTCATAGTGGATTCTGTTGAGCAAGAGCAGGTGCAGTTGATTCTGTACACTGACTCCATGAACGCTACTACAGCCACGGATACCCTATATGTATGGAATTCATACTACAGCAATTACGTGTACGATTCCAACGGGAATGCAATTGACTCGACTCTTGTGACGCCAGATAATACACTGTACCTGGATCAGTTGGAGTACTATGATGTTTATGAAGTCGTCGAGGAGTTTGAGTTGGGAAGATTTATTACACCTTATGGCAATGGGTTGAGCCTGGGCAATGACGGCTGGACATGGATCTACGATGTTTCTGACTATAGAACGTTGCTTCATGATACGGTGCATTTGGCAGCAGGTAACTGGCAGGAGTATTTGGATCTAAAGTTCTTAATGATAGAAGGTACGCCGCCAAGAGAGGTGCTCAACGTGGAGAATCTCTGGAGGGGCAACTATTATTTAGCGACGATTGATTCAACCATGGCTCCGTGGAATGTGGGATTGGATCCCAATGCGGATATGTTCAAGCTCAAGACAAGGGCGTCAGGGCATCATTGGGACAATTCTACAAACTGTGCAGAATTCTGTTATAAGATACACAATGTGGATGTTGAAGATTCTGCAATATACTCCTGGCAGATAATTAATGAATGTGGTATGAATCCTCTGTACCCTCAGGGAGGTACCTGGCTGAGCAGAAGAGCAGGATGGTGTCCCGGAATGCCGGTAGTGACGCAGAATGTTGATTTGACACCTTATGTGACTCCTGGAGATTCTGTTTACCTGGATTATGATTCTCAAACGGATCAATACGGGTATTATATCATGAGGGTACACCTTATCAGTTATGATGAGGCTAACTTCACGCTGGACGCAGGCATGGAGGAGATAATTTCACCCAATAATTGGGAGATTCAAAATCGGAATAATCCAATATGTGACAACCCGGTCATTGTCATTAGAAATACTGGAACGACCACTTTGACGAGCCTGGATATTGAGTACGGTGTGCAGGGAGGAGCAATCCAAACCTACCAGTGGACTGGCAGTTTACCGGCCTTTGAAACGGAGCAGGTTATCCTGAGTTCTGTAAACGACTGCTGGTACATCGATGGAAATTCAGAGAGCAATGTATTTGTGGTATCCCTGTTAAATCCAAACGGAGGTGTTGATGAATACGCACCCAACAACACTGCAAAGTCAGAATTTGATGTGCCCCCCATGTATGATAACTCCATCTATTTGATGCTGACAACGAACTCTTTCCCAAATGAGACCTCCTACCAGTTGGAAGATGAATCTGGAACCATCATCTATCAATCCGGGGGACTTTCGCCAAATACGATGTATAGAGACACTTTTGACCTGGCGCCTGGTTGTTATAGCTTGTTCATCAACGATTCTGATTGTGATGGCCTTTCCTGGTGGGCGAACAGCGATGGAAGTGGTTCGGCCAGGATATACACTGCTGACGGGTCTAACCAACTGCTAAAGAATTTCGAAGGAGATTTCGGGTGTCAGATAGCCCAGCGATTCACGGTGGGCATGCCTGTATTTACAGTAGCTACGACGGATGCGACGTGCGGAGGACTTGGGGGGTCGGCAACCGTAACAACTGTTGATCAAACAGCTACTTATTCTTATGCATGGTCAAATTCCATTACTAATTCTACAATTACTAATGTAGCCGCGGGAATTTACACGGTGACTGTCACAAGCTCAAACGGATGTGCGAATGTGGAGCAGGTCATGATTGATGATGCCGGTGCCCCTTCAACCTCAATTGTCGCATACAGCGATGTGCAATGCAGTGGAGTATGTGATGGGACAATCTCTGTGCTTGCTTCAGGTGGAAGCGCACCATATTCATATTCCTGGGATGATCCGGGATCGCAAACCGACATGACAGCGACTGGATTGTGCGGTGGGGCTTTTAATGTTACGGTCACGGATAATAGTGGGTGTCAATCGTTTGGCTCCCAGGATATATTTGAGCCTGTGGCTTTGACGATCGACCTATATGCAACAGACGAAACCATGGGATGTGATGGCAGCATCCGCGCGAATGTTGCCGGTGGAGTGGAGACATATTCCTACCTGTGGGATGATGGGAATGCTCAAAGTACATATGATGCCATCAACCTGTGTGGAGGTATTTATTCAGTGAACGTAACGGATGCGAACGGATGTACTGTATCGGGAGGAGGGACGGTAATAACGAGCATGTTCGAACCTCAGCCAGGTTTGGAGGTGAAAGTTTATCCGATACCCAATAAGGGAAGGTTTGAAGTCATGATGACATTGGGGACCCGAGAGCATGTGTCAATAGCTGTTAAAAATCTGTTAGGACAAACAGTGCACGGCGAAGATCTTGGCAGCAGCATTGGCTATGTTAGACATGACATCAATATTAAATCAGCACCTGCTGGAATCTATTTCGTTCAGATACAGGCCGGGACTCTTTCCCAGGTCGTGAAGATCATTAAGCAGTAGCTTGAATTATATTCTGTAAGAAGGCCTATTTGATGAGTTGTATGGTATCGGCTCCAAAGGAGATGAAATACAATCCCTTATCAAATTCCCGGGTGCTGAGTCGAGCTGTACCGTGTACCATGTTAGTGGTTTTTACGACCTGGCCCAATACATTGCGAACGGTGACTTCTCCAGATGGAAAGTCGGGTGCACTAATCAATACATGGTCTTCAACAGGGTTAGGCCACAAGCGGAGGGTTCCCCTGGGACTCATATTCTCTAAGCTGCTTGCCGTTGGACAGTAGTTGCCGTCTGGGGCAAGCTGAGGGAGTTTATAAGCCGGGTCAGTGATCAAATTGTACATTAGCGTGTCAGTGGTTTGAAACAAAGTGGGGCTGCAGGGTTCCCATTCATTGGCGATACCTGTGCAGGTGGCAACATCGTCAAGAACTCCCATCCAGGAGACTATGCTCCAATACATATACTCTATCATCATGCATTCATAATCGCAAGTTGTGTCGTCATAGTGGTACCATGCTGCAGCAGGATAAGGATTTGGTACCGTGAGAAACTGTCCTGCCCGTGCCACATCCATAGCTGCCGACATCAATGAAGAACTGGCGGACAAACTAAAGGCAGCAGGGTACACATTGGTATGGCCAACGTGATTGATCGTATGTAATATTTCCTCAACGGAGGCATCATCACCCCAGTGACCAGTCTGAGTGGGATCAATTTCATCATTGAACAGAACAGCACTCACACCATTTCCCGTGTAATTATTATCAAATGTGTTCATTACTGTAGAGCCCTCTGCCATGAATAAAGGCATTAAGGCCGAATTGTTTTGCAGCTGGGTTTTGATCTGAGGATCGTCAACAATTCCATCCTCATCATTATCCAGCAGCTCGGCAGTCACTGCGGCTGCGTGGAGTACCTTTTCGTCTGAGATACTGGCTTCCGCGTATATCCCAAAGCAATCCAGCACATTGACATATTTCGTGAAAACTCCCAAAGCCGGGTCAGTAGAATTCGGATTTGCTTCAATAGTGAAGCAAACAGTGTTCTGGGCGTAAATGCCAGCACTTATCAGGCAAAGTAGTAGGGTGGCGTTCAGTTTCATGGTGATGTTCTTATATTACCCACAAAGATATTGAAAAAGAATGTTGATTCTGAAACGGGTATAGCAGACTGCCGGACTTAAGGAATTTTTGGACCAAAGCTATTTTGGCATGGCCCCGGAACTCCAATTCTTAAAGTGCTTGTCCCTGACTTTTGCCTTGATGTCCTCGGAAAGAAAGGAGTGTTCCAAAGCATCCGCGTTGATCTTCATAAAATCATCCTTTGTAAATCCGAACTTGTCCGCAATAAGTTCATACTCGTGCATAAGGTCAATACCCATGAGGTGCGCATCATCCGTGTTGATTGAAATAGAGACACCGGATTCATACAGTTTCTTTATTGGGTGGTCTTCAATGGTTAACACTGTCTTTGTAAGCCAATTAGAAGTGACGGAAAGCTCCAGATGCGCATCCCTTTCTTTAAGCAATTCAATGACAGAAGGATCATCCCAGCTTTTCACCCCATGGCCGATGCGTTCAGCTCCCAAAATATTCAGCGTCTTTCTAACGTGTTCTGCATCTGTATCTTCACCGCTGTGAATCGTGATATGCAATCCACCTTTTCTAGCAATCGTTATCAGGTTCAAAAACGAGGACGTCGCAAACCCAGCTTCTGTGGCTGCGAGGTCATAGCCTACCAAACGGTCCGCATGTGGATGATCTCCGTTCTTCAATCTTATGATATCCAGTAGCGCTTGCATATTGTCCTCTTCTTCCATGCCCCTCACACCTATACCTATCAGGCCGACTTCTATGTCGTAGCGTTGCATGCCTGCCTGAATACCGTCCAGCACACCGAGAATAATGTCATCGTTCGATAGGCTTTCCTTGCGTAGAGAGATAAAAGTAGGTGCAAACCGCAGTTCAAGCAGCACTACACCATCATTGTAGGCATCCTCTACATTTTCGAAGGTGACCCGGGCAATGTTTTCGCGTGAGTTCAACACCTTCTGGTGTACCCAAAACACGTCCAGCACTTCCTGCAGACTGTTCATTGGCTCGAGTACAGTGCAGATATTTTCTAATTCGTCAATGGATTGAACACCTAAGTCAATACTGTCGGCTTGTGCAATTTCCCAGATAGTATTCAGGCGCACGGAACCATCTAAATGGATATGTGTTTCGATCTTGGGAAGTGTCTTTATCCAGTTACCGCTCTCTTCCTCCTCATTGTCTTGAGAGCAGCCAGCCAAAAGGAATAGTAGCATTATTGGGAGTAGTAATCTCATTGTACTAAGATAATATTTCAGAAGATGTTCAGCTCAATCATCCAGGTGCTGGGAAATCACCCATCAACAACCTACATTCCCATATCTTCCATGTCATATCCGGAGTTGCCACGCTCCCTCTTCACCTTGTAGTGATTTATTTTATATGTAAAACTGAGGAAGATCACCCTGGTCGTGCGTTGGTATTTCGTTTCGATAAAAAAACCCCTTCCATAGGTCTCCATGACGTACTGCCTGGAGTTAAATACGTCACTCAGCTTTAGGTTCAAGGTCCCTTTACCCGCCAAGATATCCTTCTTTAATCCGACGTCGAAAAAGTACATTGCTTTCCGCTCTCCCTGGGCCGTTTGCCTTGGGCCTCTGTAGTTAAACATGGACTGAAACTGAAATCCCTTTAAGATTTTCAATGTAGAATTGAGTCTTCCAGAATAACTAAAGGCGTCTGTGGCATATGATGTATCAAGATTGCCACCATCTAAAATGCTTCGAAAGTAATTGAAGCTCCCATTCACTTTCCACTTCTTTGTGATGTCCTTTGCAAAGGTGATTTCAACTCCAAAATCATCGCGCTTAGATAGATTTTGTGGTAGCGTGGTGCTAACCCCATTCGTGTCAATGGTCCGTATTCTCGATATCACACTGTCTGTACGGCGGTAATACAAGGTGGTACCAAGAAAAGACTTGTCCCAATACTTCATGTGCCCAAATTCATAGGAGTTGGTGAATTCCGGATTCAAATTTGGGTTTCCTATCCATAGATTCAAAGGGTCAGCATAGCTGTTGAATGGGTTTAAGTTCCTTGCTCGTGGCCTGCGGATTCTTCTGCTGAAACTCAGCTGCAAACTGTTGTCTTTCTGTAGTTTTTGAGATAAATGAATGGAGGGAAACAGATTCAGATATTCTTTATTGTATGCCTCTTCGGTCTCCTTTAGTGTTGATGTGACATAGGTCTGTTCCGCTCTCACTCCGAGTTGGTAGCTGAAATTCTTTAGTTTATTGGAATAAATCCCGTAGCCGGCGTGCACCTGCTCGTCATAGTTAAAATGGTTGCTCACATTACTAAGATTAAACCAGGTATCAGAACTGTCATTCAATTCCTCCACGATGTACTCCAAATCTCTGATTTGAAGACCGGATTTATATCCGAATTCCATTTTCTCATCCTTACTGATCAGGTGAATATAATCCGCCTGAGCTACTGCATTGGTCTGTTTCTTAATATTATTTGTTTGCTGTTCCAGGGGATTGCTCAGATCAGCGGCATAATCAAATAGTTCATACTCCTCCATCATTTCCATATGGCCATCTTCAATGCCAACACTGTATCGCGCATCTGCTGTTAGTTTGTGCCCCTTTTTCTTGAACTTCTTCTCATAGCTAAAATTAAGATCCAGTGAAGTCTCTACGTCATTATCTAGCGTTGTACGGTTTGAAAGTTCTTTAAGGACGTGTGCATAGTCGGAAGTGCTGTAATCAGTGTTTCTTTCATTGCTCCCAGCCGACGGAGAGAAACTCCCGGAGATCGTAATTGTATTCTTCTTATTGAGATAGAAATCCGCACCGAGACGGGCGTTATAAGAAAGTCCACCTCTTGTAAAGTAACCGTCTTGATCCAATGTCGTAACCGTGTCGTTCACCGTTGTTTCCCGATGATATATCACTGAACCGGGACGCTCCCTATACCTGATTCCAGCGGTGCCAAAGAGGTTCACCTTGTCTTGCTTATGATTAAAGGAAAAGTTGGCATTGTGTCTATGGGGATATCCGGTGGTGAGGTTTGCCAATCCGTTGAATCCCGCGGCTCTATCCTTTTTAAGAATGATGTTGATTATTCCGGCAATTCCCTCCGCATCGTAGCGAGCGCTTGGATTGGTGACAATCTCTATACTTTCGATCGTGTTGGCTGGGATTTGCTCCAGTGCCCTGGCTGGACTAATACCCATCAGCCCTGAAGGCTTTCCATCTATCAGTATTCGCACGTTTTCACTCCCGCGTAAGCTGATGTTACCATCCACATCAACTATTACGGAGGGTACGTTTTCCAGCACTTCCGAAGCCGTACCTCCTACATTGGAAAGGTCCTTTTGCACATTGAACACCTTCTTGTCCAGGCCGACTTCTACCTGGCTTTTTTCAGCTGTAATCTCCACTTCCCCCAGGTCTGAAACCCTTCTTGCAATGGAGACCGTTTTTAGGTCTACTTCGAGATTACTGGGATGTACTTTGACATTGATAAGAATTTTCGGAGTGAAAGCAATGAATTCAATCTTCATAAAATATTTACCGGCTTTAGTGTCAATTTTAAATTTACCAGTCTCATCGGTAATGGCACCATTGGTCAGTGTGGAATCCCTCATTCTGAATAGCGATACCGTTGCGTATTCCACCGGCTGGGCATCGTCGTCCAGAACGATTCCTGTGATAGAGCCCATGGGCCTTTCACCTCCTTGGCGATCACCAAACCGGCTGTGGTTTTGGGCAGCAGTGTATTGGGCCAGGAGAATGCAGAATACAATCAGCAGTCCTGTAAAGGGTCTAAACATTTCGCAAAATTAGGCCATGCTATCCGATAATCAAAAGAGAGCGTTATTAAAATTTGTTAATGATTTTAATGACTTCGGTATTAGACTATCGGTCTTTACAAAAGTTTAGTCCACTGCTGATTCCCCCATTCTATTCCCAATTCATAAGTCATAATTCAATACTTTTGCAAATGCCTATTAGTACAGGCCAGCCAAATTATTGTTAACGTTCTTTCGATTATGCTGAGCAGACGCCAACTACGGATCAAGGTAATGGAAGCGCTATATGCGTATTATTCCTATGATATGCCTGATCAGAAAGCACAGTACGAGGAGCTTACAACTGTATTCGATCATATCCTGGACCTTTATTACAATCAGCTTGCACTTTTGGTGGAACTACGCATAGGTGTCAGTCGCACCCTTGACAAAGCCAAGCTGAAGCAGGTTCCTACAGACGAGGATCTAAATCCCAATATGCGCTTTGTGAATAATAGTATTCTGGTCTCGCTTCAACACGATCAGAAGCTTAAGGCGCTGATTGAAAGCAAAAAAATCAAGTGGAACGATGCGGAGTTAATAGGCAAGACCGTCCGGGCTATTAAGCAATCTCATGAATATGCTCAGTACCTCCAGCTTGATGAGGTATCATTCGAAGACGATCGAAAGTTTCTAAAGCGGATTTTTAAGAGACAAGTAATGGAAAATGAGCTGTTAGACAATTACTATAGCGAGGGTAATTTGTATTGGGCTGCGAATATTGATATCGTCAACAGGCTTGTATTGGATACGATTGACGATTACAAGCAAAGTTCTGTATCCGCTACGAAGCCCCGTTCCCATGTTATAACGAAGTTGTTGGGTAAAGATGAGCAGGGTTTCGTTAAGAAATTATTTGAGCTTACTATCAAACACGACGCTGACTTTCAGCAGTGGGTTGCGGAAAAAGCAAAAAATTGGGAAGCGGATCGCATTGCGGTCATGGATATGCTGCTGCTGAAAATGGCTTTATGTGAAATATTGGAATTTCCAGTTATACCCGTTAAGGTTAGCATGAATGAATATATCGAGATTTCGAAACGTTATAGCGCGGAAGAGAGCAAGGCGTTTATCAATGGGGTATTGGATAATATCATAACAGATTTAAAAAAGGGAAACAAGATTAAAAAGAAAGGCAAAGGATTGATTGAATCCTGATCCTCAATAATATTGATTGTTATCTTTGACGCGTGCGAGCTCTACCTTACATATATATTGCCTGCCTGGCTGTTGTAGCGGCATGTGGCGACGGCTCATCAAGTGAGGATATCTCAACAGATTTGGTTACAAATCCAATTTCAGCCTCCGGCACTGAGGCTTCTGGTCAAGAGGCGGTAATCACATTTGAAAGCAAAGAATATGACTTCGGCAAGATAATCCAGGGTGAGAAGATCTCTTATTCCTACACCTTTACCAACGATGGGAATGCTCCATTGATAGTATCGAGCGTCGCGGCATCTTGCGGATGCACCGTTCCTAAATGGTCCAAGAATCCAATTGGTGAAGGGGATACAGGTGAGATTGAAGTTGTATTTGATAGTGATGGTAAGAAAGGCGCACAGGCCAAGGATATTACAGTAATAACGAACGCTGTACCGAACACTGTGGTGTTGCGCTTGTCAGGAGAGGTTATCGTACCATAATATTAATGTAATTAAAATAACGAGATGAATTTATTGAACATATTACTCATGGATCCAGGGCAAGGTGAATCCAGCCCCATGACAACAATTTTGATGTTTGGATCTATCATATTGGTTTTCTATTTCTTCATGTTGAGGCCTCAAATGAAAAAGCAAAAGGATCAGCGAAAATTCAAGGATGAAGTTAAAAAAGGAGACAAGGTAGTTACCCTCGGCGGTATTCACGGCAAGATAGTTGAGATAAGGGATAGCGTGTTTATACTAGACATTGAAAATGGAGGTAAGATCAAAGTAGAGAAGTCTGCTATATCTATGGAGTACACAACTCAAGTTAACAAAAAGTCGTAATGGTTGGTCTGGCACTGAATCTGGATTGGTGCATACCGGCTCTGGCGTACTTGTCGAGTCCTGTCACTTGGTTGTCAGGAGTCAATAGTCCCGGACTTCCCCTTAACCTCCTTTGCACGGCCGATGCTTAAAGTAGGAATTACGGGCGGAATAGGGAGTGGCAAGTCAACAATATGCAAGGTCTTTAAGCAGTTGGGAATAGCGGTATATGATGCGGATGCCAGGGGCAAGGCTGTTCTTGAAGAAAATGAAGATGTAAAGGAAAAGGTGGTTGAGGCTTTTGGTATTGGTGCTTATAATGAAAACGGTTCCGTTAATCGATTATTTCTTGCAGAACAGGTGTTTTCCAAACCTGATGCTTTGGAAAAGCTAAATGGCCTGGTACATCCTGCCGTAAGAGTAGATTTTGAGAGCTGGATAGATGAGCAGACGGGTGCTTACGTGATCAAAGAAGCAGCTATTCTCATAGAATCCGGTGCGTATAAGGAAGTTGATGAGATCATTGTAGTTAATGCCAATGAAGAATCCAGGATCAGGCGTGTAATGAACCGTGACCAGGTTGAAGAGAGCAAAGTGAGGGAGCGTATGAATGCACAACTTTCAGATGCAGAGAGAGCCTCCTATGCAAGCCACATTATTGACAATAACGATGACCAATTAGTTATTCCTCAGATACTTCGAATTCATGAAGATATTATCAGCAGATCAAATAGCTAAGACGGATGCCTATACCATAGAGCACGAGCCGATCAAGTCCATTGATCTAATGGAACGAGCGGCCAAAGCCTGCTTTGAATGGATCGTTGCCAATTATGATAAACGCCATGACTTTCACATATTCTGTGGAGTTGGCAACAATGGTGGAGACGGCTTGGTGATCGCCAGGCTGCTAACTGAGAAGGGGTACAAGGTGAATGTGGTGATTGTGGCATTCTCTGATAAGATCAGCCCCGATTACTCCACGAATTTGCAGCGCTTCAAAAAGCTAAATCCAGGTGCGATCACCACGCTGACCAACGAGGAGCACGAGTTCAAGTTCCAGGTGGAGAATTCAGTTGTTATTGATGCCATCTTTGGATCTGGATTGAATCGTACGGTTCAGGGATTTGCCGCTGATGTTATCCGCAATATCAATGAGACTCATTTAGAGGTGATCTCTGTTGATATTCCTTCGGGGCTATTTGTTCAGAATAATAAGGATAACAAGCCCAATGGTATTATACGAGCCAGTATTACTTTGTCACTTGAGTTGCCCAAGCTGTCCTTCCTCTTTGTCGATAATCAGGAGTTTGTCGGCGAATGGATTATTATACCTATTGGCTTAGATCACGATTTTATAGAGCAACAGCAATCCGTAAATCGCTACTTTCTTGAACAAGACGTTAAGGGACTTATTGGATCAAGGGCATCGTTTTCGCATAAAGGGACTTTTGGCCACGCTTTGCTGGCTGGCGGAAGCAGGGGCATGATGGGAGCAGCGGTCCTTATGACCAAAGGCTGTTTGAGGTCAGGTGTTGGGTTGGTAACTACCGTGGTTCCCAGATGCGGTTATGGCATTCTTCAAGAAGCAGTTCCAGAAACTCTTTGTGTTAATTTGAAGGAGATGGATATTCTGTCGGGTTCATTGGATACAGATAACTACAGTGCATTTGGTGTCGGGCCTGGTATCGGCACCCACAAACGTACGGTATCCTGGTTCGCTGACCTGCTTAAAAATATCAAGATACCTTTGGTTGTAGATGCCGATGCCATCAATATCATCTCTCAGAACAAGGAATTGATCGAGTTGCTCCCGGAAGGGACTATCCTTACACCACACCCGGGGGAATTTGACAGATTGGTAGGTAGATGCGAGTCGGGCCATATACGCATGGAGAAGGCAGTTGAATTTGCCGTGAAGCACAGTACTTGTATTCTTCTTAAGGGACGCCACACCGCGATCGCCACCCCTGAAGGTGAAGCCCATTTCAATAGCTCTGGGAATTCCGGTATGGCAACCGGTGGGTCGGGGGATGTGCTAACGGGATTGATTACAGGACTTTTGGCTCAGGGATATCCACACCTTTCGGCCTGCATTATCGGCGCTTATATTCATGGCAGGGCTGGAGATATCAAATCCAAGGAGGGGTCGGAGCAAGCGTTGATCGCTGGTGATATTGTCAATGGAATAGGACCGGCATTTCGTCAAACGTTAGATTCATGAGTCAGAACTATTGTTATTTCAATGGGGATATCCTTCCAGTGCAGGATGCACATATCCACATCTCTGATCTGGGGTTGTTGAGATCTTATGCAGTATTCGACTATTTCAGAACGTATAAGTCAAAACCTTTCATGCTGGCAGATCATCTGGAGCGATTTAGAAATTCAGCAGAAGAGCTACGCCTTACGCTTAGTCTCACAGATGGGGAAATTGCATCAATAATAGATGAGCTAGTACACAAAAGCGAGGTGGTTGATGTTGGAATTCGAATGGTCATTACAGGTGGTTATAGCCTCGACTCAATGGCAGTTTCATACCCAAATTTCATGATAATTATCGAGCCACTACCGGTAATGGCAGAGGAGGTTTATAGCAAAGGAGTAAGTCTTAAGACCTATGAGTTTTTACGGGAGGTGCCACTGATTAAGTCAACTGCCTATCTTAATGCAATTAAGTTGCAGCCGATGAAAGAGCAATACGATGTATGGGATCTATTGTATTATTTCGAAAATGGGGTGCTGGAATCTCCTCGCAATAACTTCTTTATCTTCAAAAACAAGGTCCTGATTACGCCCAAGGACCATATTTTGAAAGGGGTAACGAGGAAAAAGATACTGGAACTTGCCCGGGGAGTCTTTGAAGTTCAAGAGCGCAAGCTAACCCTGGATGAGTTGTGGGAGGCAGATGAGGCCTTTATCAGTGGAACTACCAAGCGTATAATTCCTGTAGTGAAAATAGATGACCGTTCTATAGGGGATGGCGAGGTAGGGGAGTGTACTAAGGAGCTAACCCAGCTATTCGACGAATACATTGAAGCGCTTTAGTCTTCTCTAGGCAACAGTGGCAGCCTTTCGATGCAATGTCTCTTTCCTATCGGGGCCAACGGACACCATAACAATAGGCACGTGGAGCTCATTTTCAATATAGGTAATATAGTCATCGAGCTCTTGCGGAATGTCGTCAATACTGCTTAACCCTGTCAGGTCCGCATCCCAGCCCTTCATTTCCTTATACATGGGCTTCAGGTCTTCATTGATCTGGTAAGGCAAACTATCAATTTCTTCACCTTTGTACAGATAGTGCGTACAAATTTTGATATTCTCAAAACCTGTAAGCACATCCGCTTTGGTCATGATAAGTTGTGTGACGCCGTTGATCATCACGGTATATTTAAGTGCTGGCATGTCAATCCAGCCACATCTTCTGGGCCTGCCTGTAGTGGCACCATATTCGTGACCTGCTTTTTGCATCCGCTCTCCCGCTTCATTGATCTGTTCAGTTGGGAAAGGGCCGCTACCCACTCGGGTACAGTAGGCTTTAAACACGCCTATCACCTCTCCAATTGTATTGGGTGCTATGCCCAACCCGGTACATGCACCAGCGCTAATGGTATTGGAAGAGGTGACAAATGGATAGGAGCCAAAATCAATATCCAGAAGGGTTCCTTGCGCACCTTCTGCCAGAACGGATTTGCCTTTTTTCAGTGCCTGATTTATCATATACTCACTGTCAATCAAATCCAGCGAAGTCAGCGCCTCAATGGCTTCGAACCATTCTGTTTCCTGTGGCTCAAGTTCATATTCATAATTATAGTATTTCAATATCTGAGCGTGCTTCTTGACCAAGGCATCGTACTTCTCTCTAAAATTCTTCTCAACCAAATCTCCCACCCGAAGTCCGTTCCTTCCCGTTTTATCCATATAGGTAGGCGCAATTCCTTTTAAAGTAGATCCTATTTTGGCTTTTCCTTTTGCTTTTTCAGATGCAGCATCAAGCAGTCGGTGGGTAGGCAGAATCAGGTGCGCTTTTTTTGAGATAACCAATCTGGTTGGAAGGTCCAGGTCAAACTGGGCTAATTCATCCATCTCACGTTTGAAGATCACAGGGTCAATCACTACTCCATTCCCAACGATGTTCAAACAGGATTCATTAAATACTCCTGATGGGATGGTATGGGTAACATGTTTGATACCGTCGAACACCAGCGTGTGGCCAGCGTTTGGCCCTCCCTGAAATCTTGCAATAATATCGTACCTGGAAGTAATTACATCTACGATCTTGCCTTTTCCTTCATCTCCCCACTGGAGACCAAGCAATACATCTACAGCCATGTTTCTTCTTTATTCAGAAGTTCTTCAGCCGCTTCAATGGACTCAGCAACTGTGAAAACCGTGTAGAGTTTGGTAATGACCATTAATTCATTGACTTTTTCAGGCAAGTTCGCAAGCACTGCCTCTCCACCAGCATTTCGTGCTTTGGTGAGAATACTGATTAATACACTTAATCCTGTACTGTTCATTGTCTCAATCCCAGAAAGGTCAACAATGACGTTTAGGGTGCCCTCAGCAATAGTCTCTTCAAACTCCTCGATTAGCTCCCCTGACTGGTTGGGAGCAATCAATATACCTGATAGGTTTATCAACGTATACGCCTCTTTGGACTCAATATGATACTCGAAATTCACCTGTGTTTGTATTAGTGTTAAATGATAGCATAAAGATAGATTTTTCTTTGATACAATTGCTGAATGGGAGACATCTAAATATGAAACATAAGCTTTAAGAATTAAACGTTAGTTTCTCCATTATCATATACGCTATATATTAAAATTTAAAATCTACTCCTCTTCAACCCTATGTGCGCAGTGACCATTATCATGCCAAACCTGACATCTGCCATAGAAATTCAGAGAATGGTAAGATACTTTTAAATTGGTGATCTCTTCAGTGGTCCTTTGAATTTGCTGAATTCTTGGATCGCAAAACTCAAAAACCTTATTGCAATCCTCACAAATCAAGTGATCGTGTTGTTTGGTCTGGTAGGACTTTTCATACTGTGCCAGTGACTTACCAAACTGATGTTTGGTGATAAGGTCACTGTCAAGTAAGAGCTCAATGGTATTGTATACCGTTGCCTTTGAAATATTGCCGGGCAAATCGGAAACCTTCTGGTAGAGGGACTCTACATTGAAGTGCTCTTCCTGGTTGTAGATACACGCTAATATCGCCAGGCGCTCAGGTGTTTTGCGTTGTTTGTTCTCCTCTAGAAAGGCACAGAACTTCTCACAAACATTTCGCTGTATTTCAGCTTGATCCATGTATTTTTTAGTGTATTCGCTCTACGCCATTCACACCTTTGACTCTCTTGAGCTTCTTCATCAAATCAGTGAGGTGGGTGGTGTCTTGCACGTACAGCATAATTGTTCCTTCAAATATGCCATCGTCACTTTCAAAACCGATAGAGCGCATATTGACGTTCAGATCCGTAGAGATTATTTTGGTAATGCTGTTGACTATTCCCATGTCGTCAATACCAGTAATCTTCAGTCCAACCAGGAAGGCAATCAACTCTTGATTTGTCCAGCGCGCTTTTACAATGCGATAGGCGTTATTAGACATCATTTGAATGGCGTTAGGGCAGTTTACCCTGTGAATCTTAATTCCCTCGGCAATTGTGATAAACCCGAACACATCATCCCCAGAAATCGGGTTACAGCATGGAGATAATTTATAATCAATTTTTTGGAGCTCTTCCCCAATTACCAAAGTATCTGATTTACCGCGTGTCCTCTTGACTAATTCTTCGAGAGATCTTCCAGGCTTTGCCTTTCTGGGTGAACTCTTGATCTTACCTTGTTCCAGGGTGAATTCCTTCAGTTTTTTAAGATCCAGATTTCCAATGGCCACTCTGTAAAACATATCCTGGCTGTCCTTTACTCCATAGAATGACAGCAGCTTGTTAATGTTTGCTGAGTCGACATGAATCTTCAAATTCTTCATCTTCCGTTCCAATATCTCTCTACCGTCAACTGCCGCTTTCTTCTGCTCTGCCTTAATGGATGCTTTTATTTTCGACTTTGCACGCGCAGTTATTACATATTTCAGCCTATCTTCCTTGGGCTTATTTTTCTTTGATGTGATGATCTCTACCTGATCACCGCTCTTGAGTTCATGACTCAGTGGCACTAATCGTCGATTGACTTTTGTTCCAATGCACTGATTGCCGATTTGCGTGTGTATGTCGTAGGCGAAATCCAGAGCTGTGGCGCCAGCTGGAAGGGTCCTCAAATCGCCCATGGGCGTAAAGACAAATATTTCATCAGAAAACAGGTTCATCTTGAAATCATCAATAAAGTCAAGGGCATCTGGCTCTGGATTTTTGAGCAATTCCTGAATTCTGTTGATCCATTGATCTAATGCAGATTCAGATGAGGCACCTTTGTATTTCCAATGTGCTGCATATCCCTTTTCGGCAATATCGTCCATGCGCTCTGACCTGATTTGAACTTCAACCCATTTCCCTCTAGGGCCCATAACCGTAGTGTGTAGTGATTCGTATCCGTTTGCCTTAGGTGTAGACACCCAATCACGCAGTCGATCGGGGTTGGGTTTGTAGTAATCTGTTACGATTGAATAGGCGCGCCAACAGTCAGCTTTCTCCTTTTTTTCGCCAGAATTAAGGATGATTCGGATCGCAAATAGGTCATATACCTCTTCGAATTCTACATCTTTCTTTTGCATCTTGTTCCAGATGGAAAAGATAGATTTTGTACGGCCTTTGACCTGAAATTCGATGCCTTCGTCTTTCAACGACTGCTTTACCGGAACGGTAAACCGTGATATATATCTTTGTCTCTCGAGTCTTGTATCCGTTAGTTTCTTCTGAATTACCTTATAGACCTTCGGCTCCGTGTATTTCAGCCCGAGGTCCTCGAGCTCGCTTTTGATAGCATAAAGGCCAAGGCGATGCGCCAGCGGTGCATAGAGGTACAGGGTTTCGGAGGCAATTTTAAGCTGCTTATCCCGGCGCATTACTTCCAGGGTTCGCATATTGTGAAGCCGATCTGCTAATTTTATAAGGATAACGCGCACATCATCAGACAGGGTCAGCAGCATTTTCCTAAAGTTCTCAGCTTGTAGGGAGGAGGTACTGTCAAAAACACCAGAGATCTTGGTCAAACCATCAATTATCGAAGCGACCTTCGCCCCAAACATCTGCTCCATATCCTTCAAGGTGAGTTCTGTGTCCTCAACTACGTCATGCAACAAGGCACACACTACTGAAGTTGTTCCGAGGCCAATTTCACTAGCAGCGATTCGTGCAACAGCAATGGGGTGGTAGATATATGGTTCTCCCGATTTGCGACGCATGTTCTTGTGCGCATCGAGGGCAATATTAAAGGCCTTGCGGATGAGCTTCTTTTGTTTCTTGGTAAGCTCACGGCGGCTGCAATCGCGCAGCAACCCGCGATATGCATTTAATATCTCCTTTTTCTCCTTCGCTAGATCAGTTTTCGCCATACCAAGATTGAACTGGTTTGCTTCAGGTAAAGTTAGGAAAAAGAAAAGAATGCAAATTGCAATTCTTACAGAGGAGGCAAGACTTTGGAACGCACTTCACCGAAACCAATTCTAACACCATCTTTCTCCGCATGTCCTTTCATGATTACGGTATCGCCGTCAAGGATGAATTTTCGCTCCGAGCCATCCTTAAGGGTAAGTGGCTTGGTCCCCTTCCATGCCAATTCCAGCATTGAGCCATATGAATCAGGTGTGTGGCCGCTGACTGTCCCTGAGGCATACAGGTCGCCAACATCGATATTGCATCCGTTGATGGTGTGGTGTGCCAGCTGCTGTGCCATATTCCAGTACATGAACTTGAAGTTCGAGTTGCAAACAGTTGAGGCGTCACCACCTTCCGGTTGAATCTGAACTTCCAACGCTATATCGAAATTGTGTTCTCCGTCATATTGAAGATACGGAAGAACCTCTGGATCTTGATCCGGGCCTGACACTCGAAATGGGTCAAGCGCATCCAATGTTACCACCCAAGGTGAAATGGATGAGGCAAAGCTCTTTCCCAGGAAAGGCCCCAATGGAACGTATTCCCACTTCTGAATGTCTCGGGCCGACCAATCATTGAAGAGAACCATTCCAAATATGTAATCTTCTGCGTCGCCTGTAGAGATACTTTGTCCCAGTGGGTTATTTCTGCCGGTGAAGAAACCCAGTTCCAGTTCAAAATCCAGCAATCGTGATGGGCCAAATGAAGGCGTATCTGCATCATCAGCTTTTGTCTGCCCTTTCGGCCGATTGATGTTAACACCTGATACAACTATCGAAGATGCACGTCCGTGATAACCTACCGGCAAGTGCTTCCAGTTTGGCAGCAAGGCATTGTCAGGGTCTCGAAACATGGTTCCGACATTGGTCGCGTGTTCGATGCTTGAATAAAAGTCGGTATAATCACGAATATCTACCGGTAAATGCAGGGTCGCCATGCTCATAGGGATAAGTACCTTCTCCCGATCTGTTGCATTGTCTCGAAGCGTTGAGTTTTCAGATGCCAGTACCTGAGAAATTCTATCTCTTACACTTCGCCATGTTGACTGTCCTGAAGCCATATAGGCATTCAGTGAATCAGACTTAAATACGCCAATATCAAATTCTAATTCATCAAAATACCCGAGTTCGGCTAGTGCTGATAGATCTAAGACATACTCCCCTATAGCGGTTCCTACTCTGGGGCTTGATTCTGCGGTAGAAAAAACCCCGAATGGAATGTTCTGTATTGGGAAGTCACTTCCGCTTTCTACATCAATCCAGGAGCTAAGGTTTGGGTTGTTTGCTCTTATCATACTGTGGGCATTTTACTTACCATTCCTCTGAATACAGGGGAAATGCTGACATCATCTCATTAACTGTTGATTTCACGGAAGCCGCCTTCGCTTCGTCTCCAACAGCTTGCAGCACTTCATCCATCAGGTCAACAATTTGCATCATGTGATCTTCCTTGAGGCCACGTGTGGTAACCGCTGGTGTTCCAATCCTGATTCCAGACGTCACAAACGGTGACTGATCATCGAATGGCACCATGTTCTTGTTCAACGTTATTCCAGCTTCGTCTAATGCCTCTTCAGCTTGCTTGCCTGTTAGATCTTTCGATCGCATATCAATGAGCATGCAGTGATTGTCCGTGCCGTTCGAAATAACATGATATCCTTTTTCAACAAACGCTTCTGCCATTACCTTGGCATTGCTTTGAACCTGCTTGCAGTAAGTCATATAGCCATCTGTTAGTGCTTCACCAAACGCCACTGCTTTAGCGGCGATCACATGTTCCAGCGGCCCGCCCTGAGTTCCGGGAAAGACTCCCGAGTCCAGGATTGCTGACATCATTCGCGTTTTACCCTTTGGAGTGGTGAGTCCCCATGGGTTCTCAAAGTTTTGCCCCATCATGATCATTCCTCCCCTGGGGCCTCGCAGTGTTTTATGCGTAGTTGTTGTAACAATATGACAATGGGGTAACGGGTCATTTAGCAGCTTGGTAGCAATCAAGCCCGCTGGATGTGCGATGTCAGCCATCAGCAGGGCTCCAACACTATCAGCGATCTCCCGCATGCGTACATAATCCCAGTCACGCGAATAAGCAGAGGCACCAGCGATAATCAGCTGCGGCTTCTCCTGGTTCGCATTATCCGCCATTTTATCATAGTCGACCATTCCGGTCTCCTTCTCCACATTATAAAATACCGGCTGATAAAGTTTTCCTGAAAAGTTAACAGGAGACCCGTGGGTCAAATGACCTCCGTGAGAAAGGTTGAATCCGAGTATTTTATCTCCAGGCTTGAGGACGGCCAGCATAACGGCGGCATTGGCCTGGGCTCCTGAGTGGGGTTGCACATTCGCCCATTCGGCACCAAACAAATCCTTGGCCCTGTCTATGGCAAGTTGTTCAATTTCATCAACAATCTCGCATCCCCCATAATACCTTTTGTTTGGTAATCCCTCCGCGTACTTGTTCGTCAATATAGTGCCCATGGCCCTGATGACCTGTTCGCTTGCAAAATTTTCAGAGGCAATGAGTTCAATACCGTTAATCTGGCGTTGGTACTCCTTATCGATGAGTCCAAATACCTGTTTTTCCTGTTCCATTAATGATGCTTAAAACCAGGTGGTAAAAGTAAACAAAGGATAAAAACATTTGGCAAATTATTTTTGCTTCGCGAGAGTAAAAAACGGAAGAAGTATCAAAAGAGGCATGGGTGATTGAGCAATACCCATCACCATTCTGGATGCTTTGTACCCTGCACCTAACTCGCCAATAAGTCCATCCGTGATGTACAGAACAAAGGAGACAAGTAGAAGCAATGCGTAGCCATAGCTGAAAATCCTATTGAACTCACTCTTTTGAAAAATGAGAGAAAGCGTCAAGTAGGAGCAGATGAAAAAGATGAGGGTAAATGCGATTGTAAGGAACCACTTAACCAGCATTAGCTCGTCATATGAGAAGTTGCCCAGGGGAAAGAGAATGCTATGCATTGAACTATTTTCAGTACCAAAATACAGGTGATGCATTTGGTAATTGATGTTCTCGAGAAGAAAAATCCTACCCTGACCAATTGCGACCATTAGCAAGGCAAACCCCAGAAGTTTTACTTTAACATCTCGGCTTAGATTCTGAAAGATAGCCATAATGAAATCAGGCCTTGTTGGCGAATTTGTTCACCCAGAGTACCCACAACAAAAAGATGTAGGTATAGACAACTACAGTAAAAGTATAGTGGTGATTTAGTTCAAATAGCGATGGTGTATGTTTAGCCATTATGCAGAGGCCAACAATCCTCAGAATATTGATGATGTGAATAGTCAGAATTCCAAACGGGATTAAGAGCAGTTTGTATTTAACAGTACCCGGGTAGGCAAGAATGAATCCTGTGAAAAGTGCCATCAAAGAAATACCTGAACAATTATCTGATATGAACACTCCGTGTGTTCCGTCAATTCCTACGGTACTATACATCTCCTGAAGCAGTTCACTGCTAATTAAAGTGTATCCGAGCATTTCAAGAATTGATGCAGTGGCAGCACCAATTTGACCTACCATCCATAACTCAACTCTTTGGTCAGGATGCAGCCAGAGATCATAAAAGGCATTCCATGCAATGAAGATAATCCCTGATACAATGAGGAATCGAAGAAGTTTGGAGTTAATTCTTAAAGCCATGGGCACGATTGTTCACCCTAAAATCAAGCTTTATGCAGTATCTTTAAAACTGTCGTAAGCTTTCTTGCCGCCATACGCCAATCCGGCAGCAATCAAGAATCCGATTCCACCATCGATCGGTATACATGGAGCGGGCCAACAGGGTGGGTTACCTCCGCCAGGAGGTCCCGGAGGGCCTGCTGCTGAGGCAAGTTCATAACAAAACAAGCATACTGCTAAGAAACTGCCTGTGACTATGTGCCTCTTTAATGTGTGTTTCATGTCTGAAGAATGTGGCAAATATAGATATTATATCTAATAGATTACCTTCTTTGCAGTGCTTCCACTTTCCGTGTCAACTCTAATGAGGTACGTCGCAACCGTCTGCTGGGGATCAAGAATCTTTATCTTACTCCTCATGGCCTTAAATTCATGCAAGCGACTTACTTCCTGTCCAAGAATGTTAAAGATCCGCAAATTCACGCTTGTTGGCTCTTCAAATGAGAACTCAACAAACAACCCATCTCCATTGGTGATATAGGTGACCTTTAATGACAAGTCATCTCCAAGGTCATCCATTCCAATTATTGGGTTATCCATGACCACTGTTGACTTATAGGAAGTATCACTACAGTTGTTCGCGTTGCTTGCAACCATAGTTACCTCATACGCTCCAACAGCGTCAAATATATGCAAGGGGCTCACGGCAGTATTGATAGGTGAACCATCATCGAAATCCCATTCAAAGCTCGAAGCACCGAATGACGTATTAGTGAACTGTATATCTCCACCTTCAGACAAGTATGCAGTGTCTTTTTCAGCAACGAAGGTTGAAACCACAACAATAGGTTCAGTAATTTCAAAGCTGTCTGCAGCCACACAGTTGTTGTTGTCCGTTACTTGAACCGAATAAGTGCCAGGAGCCAACCCACCCATGTCCTCAGTGCTCTCACTATTAGACCAGGCATAAGCATAAGGGGGTGTTCCGCCAGTCACACTCAAGTCTATGGCACCATCGTTATCCCCGTTACAGGTGATGTCATTGGCAGCACTGAATACGGTTAAATTAACGGATGTCAAGCAACCGTTATCATCAGTAATATTGACATCATAGTTACCGGGTGTCAAACTGCTGAGGTCCTGAGTATTAGCACCATTGGACCACGCATAGGCATAAGGGGGTGTTCCGCCAGTGATGGTTAAGTCTACACCACCATCGTTGTCGCCAAAACAGGTAGTGTTCACCACTTGAGTTGCAGCAGTTATAGCTGTAGGTTCTGTTATTATAATTGTGTCCATAACAGTTCCACACAGTCCTCCTGCTCCAGTCACATATACATTATACGTACCAGCGTTAACACCGGATAATGTATCTGCTGAACTTACATTAGCACTAACTTTTACTGTATCACCGTTTGAATTGGTCCATACATAACTCCAGGGCCCGGCTCCCTGTCCACCAGCAATGGCCATTCCATCACTATCACCTTGGCATAGCAGATTAGAACGTCCCTTGGTGATAGGTGCTCCAATGTGCATAAAGAATCTGGGCGAGTAAGTAGTATCTGCAATAGCAAACGTATAGGAAGAATCATTTTTAAGATTCGTAAATGTGTTTGTGAACTTATCCTCCAGAACAAGACACGAACTCTCAGCAATAAGATCCATTCCTTTTAATGATATGGTATAGCTGCCGGTGCTTGTTACCAAAACCCTTAATGGAATTGAGATTGAAGAATCGAGTTCAGGTACGGCGTTAATAACAAGGTCAATTGTATCGTTCACGATGGAAGCGATTGTTGAATGCGGCACATAAGGAATCATTTGATGCGCATCGTACGCAGGATCTTCGCCATAAGTAGCTCCTGGGCGAAATGCCATTACGGCCTCATCAAGATACACTGAACTTGCAGCCTCTGTAATTGCTAATCTAAATAACGAAATTTCAGGTTGACCTGTCTTCCAAAAGGCGTTAGACTCTGTTGAAACTTTTCCAGCTTCTGCAAGAGACAACGAGGGAGCACCGCCATTGCTGAATACCCAAAACGCCTGATGGGCAGCTATATGGCCATCCCAGCCTGCATCAGGGGAGGCCATGCCGCTAATATACGTTTGGTA